>Ga0315296_10002631_pt1 | contig 15245 bp, 15 predicted proteins | sample YL17G14_18_MG_FD_203921 | JGI IMG/M metagenome (GOLD analysis project Ga0315296, IMG submission 203921) | Sediment microbial communities from Yellowstone Lake, YNP, Wyoming, USA - YL17G14_18 | ecosystem: Environmental > Aquatic > Freshwater > Lake > Sediment | place: USA: Wyoming | collected... | reverse complement strand
TCAGGCACACACCTTCAGAAGAAGGCCGCGAGGCCGTCAAGCAGCACAGCATCTCATTCGCGAATCTCCTTCTTCCCACGTTCGCGGAAAAGCCAAGATTTCATCAACCGGGCATCTTCTTCACTTCAGACATATACCGAGAAGCCGGCAAGGTCGATCCCAGCTACCAGTACCGAATGGACTACGATCTACTGATTCGAATGCTGGACGAGGGCGGGAGAGTATACTACTTGAACGAAAGCCTCGCCTACTTCCGGAAACACGCGCTGTCGAAGACAGGCAGACGCACCTATGCATACTTTCTTCGTGCATTCGATGAAACGAGTAACGTGACGAACAGATATGTTGATAGGCTGTCGGAAGAAGATCGTGGCAGACTGCGCCTCCAACGTGTCAACGATCTACTCCACGGCGCATACTATGGTCTTGTGAGTGCACAGCCAAAGGGGGCTGCGAAGTGCCTGCGTCTCGCGGTGATTCTTGGCCGATCAAATATCTATCGTGCTCTTCTCCTTGGCATGCTGCAGGCTGCGGTTCCACGCTTGGAACGCTTACTCGGAGCTCGGTGAAGGAGGGCGTAGGGGTTTAATTTGTCGCGACTAACCATATGCGGCCCAGGTGTTGGAGACAAGGACAGAATATGATCATTAAGCAATCACGACGCTGGGCATTCCCTGACCTAGGCGAAGTCTGGGAACATCGAGAGCTGCTTTACTTCTTTGCGTGGCGGGACATCAAGGTCCGCTACAAGCAGACAGTGCTGGGTGCAGCTTGGGCCGTGATTCAGCCACTCTTCACGATGGTTGTCTTCACGATCTTCTTCGGGAACTTCGCGAAGATACCATCTGAGGGCCTCCCATACTCGATCTTCTCCTACACCGCCCTGGTTCCATGGACGTACTTCGCAAACTCCGTCAGTCAGGCCAGCAGCAGCATGGTGGCCCAAAGAGGTATCATAACGAAAGTGTACTTTCCGAGAGTGATTGTCCCTCTCGCGTCGATGATCTCAGGGCTTCTTGACTTTGCGATAGCCTTCGCCGTGCTAGTGGCAATGATGCTCTACTACCGCATCTTTCCCACAATCAATATCTTGTTGATCCCACTTCTTCTTCTCTTCTCCGTTGCTGCAGCTCTAGCAGTTGGATTGTGGCTTTCGGCCCTAAATGTAGTCTACCGCGACGTACAGTATGCAGTCCCATTCCTAGTTCAGTTCTGGATGTTCGCATCGCCCATAGCGTATTCCAGCAGCTTAGTTCCTGCGCGATGGAGGCCTCTATTCGGACTCAACCCGATGACGGGAGTTGTTGAAGGGTTCCGTTGGTCTCTCCTAGGGAGCGGCGAAGGCTTGGGCCCAATGTTCGCGGTATCCGTTCTTATCGTCTTACTATTGCTGATCACTGGGCTCCTGTACTTCAGGCACATGGAAAGGATGTTCGCCGATGTGGTCTAGCCCATGAATGACGATATTTCTATTCGCGTCGAAAAGCTCGGCAAACTCTACCGGATCGGCGAACGCGAACCCTACAAGACCTTACGTGACTCACTCGCGAGATCTTTCCGAGCATTCTTGCGCAAGCCACGTTCGGGAAGCCCTGAAGACCCATACATATGGGCTTTGAAGGATGTGTCGTTCGACATTCGAAGGGGCGAGGTGGTCGGCATTATCGGCCCGAATGCCGCGGGCAAGAGCACCCTGCTCAAGATCGTTTCTCGCATTACAGAGCCGACAGAGGGTTATGCAGAAGTGCGCGGTCGGGTAGGGTCACTCTTGGAGGTGGGGACTGGTTTTCACCCCGAACTGACCGGGCGAGAGAATATCTACCTGAACGGCGCCATACTGGGGATGAAGAAGCTCGAGATTGATCGCAAGCTAGATGACATTGTCACCTTTGCCGGCATAGGGAAGTTCCTTGACACGCCGGTGAAATACTACTCTAGCGGCATGTACGTACGGGTAGCGTTTGCCGTCGCCGCCCACCTAGAGCCTGAAATACTCCTGGTGGACGAAGTGCTGGCGGTCGGCGACGCAGAATTTCAAAGGAAATGCTTGGGTAAAATGCGAGCCGTTGCAACACAGGGACGAACCGTTCTATTTGTTAGTCACAATCTTCAAGCCATCCAGAGTCTGTGCCAACGTGGCTTGCTGTTGGAGCGGGGAAAGCTTGTCTATGATGGCGCCGCAAGCCGAGCTTGCGAACGATACCTGGAAAGCATTGAACCATCGGCCAGCGCCAAGGTTGAGCTCGATTCTCACATGGGGAGGGAGGGAGATGGACAAGTTCGGATAACCAAGCTGGAGATAATTGATGCAGACACCGGAATGCCCACCCCTCGCTTGCCGTCGGGGAGGGGTTTCGTGGTTCATCTTCACTTTCATGCGAGGGAAGCGATAAGCTTCCCGAAATTCGCATTTACGTTGTTCACTGCTGCGGGGTCGAGAGTATTCAATACCATGTCTACTGATTCGGGACTCGAAACCAAACAAATCGCCGGCTCTGGGGTTGCGGAGCTGCGTGTCAGCAGCATTACTCTCTCCCCTGGACCGTACGTGTGCAACTTAGCAGTCACAGACCGGGTCGGCCACTATTATGACCATGTACGCGGTGTCCCATGTTTTGATGTTGACCCCAGCCAACTGCTTCCCAAGACACGACTCTACACTCAGTCTGACGGCGCTATCTTCACATATGCAGACTGGCATATTCGATGCGAGAGCGTTTCGCGTTCCGACGAGACACTGAAACCATGAGGAAGTTCGCATAGCAATTGCGCTATGTATTCAATGAAATGCATGGGAAAAGCCCAACTCTTCGCTGACCTACTTCTTGGGAGGCCCGAATAGCCATGGAACAGGCTTCTGGGAGATGTAAATGATGGCAGCCGGCCAATATTGGTGGGAAGAGCCGGACTCGGAGCGTGCACTAGTCTGCTATCTGGCATCTCGGGACAACAGCTATGATCGCTGGAAATCATGGTCTGTACGAAAGCTGATCACGCGGCCGAGGCGTGCTGGCAGCCTTGCGCTTGACTATGGCTGCGGCGGGGGAGAGTTTACGGTGTGGCTAGCCGCGCATGGCTGGCGAGTGGTAGCGGGTGATGCTTCCAAGTATTCATTAAATGCGTGTCGTCTGTATGTGAAGCAGAGAAAGCTTACCCAAGCTGTTCAGTTTGTCCATACCGCTCCGCCTGACTACTGGGGTCCCTTCAAAGGGCGACAGTTCGACCTGATCTTCGCTAAGGACGTGATTGAGCACATTGAAGATGACATTGGCTTCTTGCGACAGATGAAATCTCATCTCGCCTCAAATGGTACTGCAGTAATCGTCACTCAGAATGATCACAGCTGGAACTACCGAATCCAAGCACCAGACATGTTAGCCAAAGATCCCCATTGGTGTGGATGGGACCCGACACACGTTCGGTTCTACAACTATCCATCGCTGAAGCGGAAGCTGCTGCAAGCCGGACTCAGGCCTGTCCGCTGGAGGGCCGCGTACATCATTCCTTACCTATCTGACTGGGCCTGGCAATCACGCCTGATGAAACGTATTCGCAGGTTGGCGGAACGCACGGTAGGTCTTGAGATATTCCATCTACCGGAAGCTCTACTGGGAGACATTTGGCCGGTCTGCGATTGGGGATGGTCCATAGCGGTCAGGTGCGTACATAATAATGTCTGAGCCTTTGATCACTATTGGAATCACGTGCTACGATGAAGGTGACTGGCTTCTCGAGTGCTGGGAGAGTGTGCTGTCACAAACCGATCGCCGGTGGGTGGCTGTACTTGTTATGGATGCCACGGAACACCAAGGCACACGCGAGATTTTTGAAGAGCTCGAACATCCAAGACTCCGCAAGTACGCGATGCCAACTAGGATGGGACCTTACCCTGTACGCAACAAGGCATTTGAGCTAACTGAAACGCCCTATCATTTCTACCTTGACGGAGACGATCAGCTAGTGCCAGAGTCTGTTGCTGTGGTCCTCGAAAGCTTTGCGAAACATCCAGAAGCAGGCTTCGTCTACGGTGACTACGAATGTTTCGGGAGCCGCAGTGACATCTTGCGCTTTCCTAGCGAGGTCACCAAGGGCGATTTCGTCAGAACTCAACCCACGCCAGGGCCTTGTGCGTACGCGAAACGAGTGTGGGAACAGTTGGGAGGATTCGCATCTGAATTGGCTCTTGGGAATGCAGATTATGACTTCCTGATCGGAGCTGCCGAAGCTGGAATCAAGGGATACCATTGCGGCCAGGTACTCTATCGCTACCGCGTGCGTGGCAAGTCAGTTTCTAGTAGCTATGAGCAACGATATCACCAAACCCATGAAATCATCGTTCGTCGCCATCCCCTTTTCTTCAGCGATCCGCGTCTTCGCAGTTCCTTTCTGGCTTTGGGCTACAAGCGGGCTGCTCAGGCAAATCACGCGGCGGGCGACCTGAAGCAGGCCTCCAAGCTCGCTTTGGCAGCATTGCGTCATGGCATGCAGGACCATGAGTTGTGGTCCTTGGCACTGCAAGGAAAAATGCCCGCTTGGACATGTCGCGGTCTTCACCGTGCCTGCAGGTTTGGGGCGCGCTCACTGCGCAAGTGGCGCTCTAGCATTAGGAGCGAAGACAATGGGTTTTGAATCCGAGATTGAGAGCGCGCGACGTCACACGGCGAGCTATGCCACAGACCCTCAGTTTCGTACTTATTGGCTTGGCTTCACGAGAGAATCCCGCAATCTTAGGGCTCAGCAGTTGCGCGCATTCGGAGAGCTAATGGGCTCGGTGACGCCCACGCTCTCTGGTTGGCGTATCCTAGATGTCGGTTGTGGAGATGGGCGATGGCTTCGTAGTCTTCTAGAACTTGATGCCAAGCCGGAAGACCTGATCGGAATCGATGTTAGCGATCTGCGGTTCGAGATTGGACGGGCCAAGAACCCATTGATCAATCTCATGAAGACTGACGGAAAGACGATACCCTTCGAGGATGAGTATTTCGACCTTGTAACGCAATTTGTGTGTTTCTCCAACGTACCAACAGCTGGTTTGCGCAAGCGGATTGCTGGAGAAATTCGCCGCGTAGTGAAACGCGGCGGATTCGTCTTCTGGTGGGATTTGCTCCATACGACCGCTCCTGCTGACCCCAATGTGGATCTTCACCCTTCGGACTTCTTCGACTGGCCGATCCGGCAACTGACAATAGGAGAAGTGCCTCGTTGCAGTGAATGTCTGCGGCCTGGTGTTCTCCGCTATCTTCTTGTGCCGATCCTGGATTGCTTCGGGTATGCTCGGACTCACGTGGCCGCGTTGATTGGACCAAAAGGTTGAGTGAATCTAGCATGACCGTGCTGGTTTCGGGCGCTGGCGGTTTCATTGGTAGTCACCTCGTCGAAGCGTTGCTGCGACGTGGACACAACGTCCGTGCACTGGTACGCTATAATAGTCGCGGCAGCTGGGGCCACCTTGAAGAGCTCACGCCGGATTTCGAAGACAGGCTTGACGTTCGTCTCGGCGATGTGACCGATCCCTACCTGATGCCAGAATTGGTTGCGGGATGCGAGGTCGTCTATCACTTGGCGGCGTTGATAGGTATCCCCTATTCGTATCATGCTCCGGCCTCATATGTAACGACCAATGTGGGTGGTGCTCTGAATGTGTTGGAAGCTTGCCGCCGCGCAGGTACGCGTCGGGTGATTGTGACCTCTACCAGTGAAGTTTACGGCACTGCTCGTTACACTCCCATCGATGAATCACATCCTCTCCAAGCGCAATCTCCCTACGCTGCCAGCAAGATTGCAGCTGATAAGCTAGCTGAGGCCTACTTCCGTAGCTATCGTATGCCTGTAGTAATTCTACGTCCATTCAACACGTATGGCCCGCGCCAATCCGCGCGTGCTGTCATTCCAACCATACTCGCACAGGCCATAGCAGGAGCTAAAGAAATCCATCTAGGGAATCTTCAGCCATTGCGCGACCTGACATATGTCGAGGATACTGTGCAGGCGTTTCTGCTCGCAACAGAGGCAGTCGGTATTGAAGGCGAGACGATTCACTTTGGCCGGAATGATGCCGTAACTGTTCAAGAGGTGGCGGAGCGCTGCATAGAGATAGTCGGAAGTCACAGCAGCATAGTGAGCGTGCCTGAACGGCAGCGACCGGAAACAAGCGAAGTTGGCCTGCTGGTGTGTGATGCATCTAAGGCACGGCGGTTACTAGGATGGGTGCCTAGGGTATCGCTGGACGAGGGACTGCGTTACACAGCCGACTATATTCGAAACCACTTGAAGGAATACAAACCAGAGGATTATGTGATATGACGGAAGAGAGAGTTCGAAGCAGGCAGGGTACAGGGGCGGCAGCGGGCCTACGTGCAGTAATTCTGGCTGGGGGCAAGGGTACGCGACTGATGCCTTATACAGCCAACTTCCCCAAGCCGCTCGTACCTCTGGGTGACGTACCGGTGCTCGAGGTTCTGATTCGTCATCTTGTGCGATACGATATAACAGATATCACCCTCACGCTAGGACACCTGGGAGAGTTGGTGAAGACATACTTTGACTACCGCAAGCGTCAGGGCGTTAGTCTGCGTTACGTTGAGGAAGAAAGACCTACGGGAACGGCTGGTTCGCTGGCGTTGGTTCCCGGACTTGATGAAACGTTTCTGGTGATGAACGGCGACGTGCTGACTGATCTTGACTTCAACGCACTGGTTCAGTTCCACCGTGAGAAGAATGCCATGCTAACCATTGCCACGCATACCCGTCGCACAAAGCTGGACTTCGGGACACTGGAGTTTGATGGTGATTACCGGATTACACGCTATCTAGAAAAGCCAGAGTCAACCTATCACGTCAGTATGGGGATATACGTGTACGAACCGGCCGTACTCAAGCATATTGAACCAGGGAGCTATCTTGACTTTCCCGACTTGGTAGTGCGGCTTCTGGAGCAAGGGCAACGGGTTTGCGCATATCCATGCGATTGCCTCTGGTTGGACATCGGGCGGCCCGCCGATTATGCAAGGGCTCAAGAACTTTTCTCCGAGAGAAAGGGGGAACTTGATCTCGTCTAAGTGGCACATCCCTCTAAGCGACCTAGATTACGGAGCGGAGGAGGAGGATGCTGTGCTGCGCGTGTTGCGGAGCAAGTGGCTCTCAATGGGTGCTGAAGTTGAAGCGTTTGAACGAGAGTTTGCAGATTTCCTAGGTGTGAGACACGCGGTCGCTGTAACGAACGGAACCGCGGCCTTGCACCTTTCGTACTTGGCCTTTGGGCTGGGACCGGGAGACGAGATCATACAACCCGCGGTCAATTTCGTAGCAGCAGCGAACATGACGGTAGCAGTAGGCGCGACGCCTATTTTCGCGGACATTGTGGGCTTGGAGGAGCCAACTATAAACCCGGCAGACATTGAATGCCGAATCACAAAGCACACGAAAGCGGTGGTGGTTATGCACTACGGCGGATACATCTGTCGCATGCATGAGATTTCCCTCATTTGCCAGCGGCATCGATTGACATTGATTGAAGACGCCTGCCACGCTGTGGGAGCGCGCTACTTGGATCAAGAACGTTGCCCGCCGCACGGCAGAATGGCTGGCAACCTAGGAGATATCGCGTGCTTTTCGTTCTTCAGCAACAAGAATCTTGCAAGTGGAGAGGGTGGCATGGTTGTGACGAATCAAAGCGATCTAGCCGACCGTCTTAGACTCCTCCGATCGCACGGGATGACCAGGCTTGCTTGGGACCGTTACCACGGCCGCGGTGGTTTCTATGATGTGGTCTTGCATGGTTACAATTATCGGCTTGACGAGCTCCGAGCAGCGTTGGGACGATCACAGCTCAGGAAGCTGGTGCACATCAACCGCTTGCGGAAGCAACTTGTGTCCGTATATCAACGCAACTTGACTGGATTGCAGGGCTGGATTATTCCCTTCGCTGACTGTTGTAGTGATAGCGCATATCACCTGATGGCCCTCGTTGCTCCAGACGAAGAAACTCGTAAACGCACCGTAGAAGCTCTTGAAAAGGCGGGCATACAAACCAGCTGGCATTACCCATGCATTCCTGATTTCGAAGCGTTTAAGCGGTTTCGAAGAAACGGCATAGAGCACAGTCGTTCGTATGCCAAGCGCGTAATGACGCTGCCCCTTTTCGCGAGTATGACGAAATCCCAAGTAGAGAAGATATGCTCCATCATTCGAAATGTTTCGGTAGAGACAAGCTAGTCCGGCGATGGCGCAATGAGAGTGATGTTGATAGCTCCAAGCTCTGAAATTCATTCAGAGCGTTTTCTTAAGTGGTTGCAAAAAGCAGGCTGTGAGGCATTTGTAGTAGACACGACAAAGCCCCTCGCCTCCAATCCGTCGCCATCTTACTTTATCGATTATCCCAGCAACTTGAGGACAGAAATCGTACGAGTCTTGGGTGACTCGCCGCGACTGCTGAAAAGCTTGCGGCGGCTCCTGGCAGAGTTGGCGCCCATACTTCCAGGAAGGTTCCGACGGGGAGTTGGACTCTGGTTGCGGACGAATATCGATGAATATTGGCGGCCGTTCCGACTGCGACGCATTTGGAGGCAGATACGCCCAGATATTGTCCACGTGCACTGGGCTGATCTCTGGGCGTATGATTGCTACAAGGCGCGACTACAACCCCTTGTCCTGACTTGCTGGGGGTCTGATATCAACAGATTTTTCGATGCGCGGATCGATCGGCTGTATCCAGTATCCGATCCAGCATTCGCGAAGCGGGTGGGACTGGGATTAGCATGGGCTGACTTTGTGTTCGCCGACTCTCGACAGGTCCTAGAACGTTGCACTCTCTTGGCGAGACGAACCGTTCCTTCCATGCGACTTTACCTTGGGATTGATACTGCACGTTTCCACCCGGGGGACGCGGATGCAGGGCGGATGTGGCGAGAAAAATTGCATATCCCGAAAGGTGCGAAGGTCCTTTTGAGTGTCCGTGCCCTGAAACGTGAGCATCGACATGAGGTCATCCTCCGCGCTTTTGCTGTAGCAAGGAGCTCCCTCAGCTTTCCGGTATTTCTAGTCTTGAAACGCTACAATATTTTGGATCGCAGCTACGAGCAAGAGCTCCGCACAGAGGCAGAGAGGCTGGGGGTCACTTTGTACCTGCGATGGCTGGACCGTGTGCCTTATGAAAGTATGCCTGGAATCTATTCAATGGCAGATGTAGTGGTGAACTTCCCAGTTGTAGATGGATTTCCCGTGAGTTTTATCGAAGCTGCTTCTTGTGGAAAGCGAGTAATCAGCAACCGCCTACCAGCCTACGAAGGAACCGGTCTCGAGAACATAATACGGACGGTGTTTCCTGATACCGTACAAGAGCTGGCTAATGCGATGATTGAAGTACTGCAAGAAGCCACCGATGTGGCCTTGGCTGAGTGCCAACGTGCTCGGAAGTGGGCATGTGAGTTCGGAGACGAGAGAGCATGTATACGAGTGCTCTTAGAGACATATGAGAGCATAATCAAGCGGCGGTGACAGATTGGTATTCTGTCACTTTCGCTCTTTGCGAACGAACAACGACTCCTCATGGAGCACCCGCACCCTGGGCTTAGAAGTTACAGCTCTGCGAAGAAACGTGGCCTTTGTTGGTGTTTTCTTGCCTTTGTTGCATTGTCTGTAAGGGGTTTGTATAAGCTTGAAGTTCTTGATAATCAACGCCGACTATTGTGAATTCCTCAGATGGCTCTACGCCGAGCATCCGGGTCTGGAGGAGCAACCGTACGAGGAGCAGATGCAGGTACGGAATGAGAGCCTATTTGGTATGGCGGATTTCTACTCCAGCAACCTGCGTAGGTTAGGTCATGAAGCCTATGACGTTCACGCCAACAACAAGTACATGCAGGAAGCATGGGCAAGAGAACATGGAATCCGAGTTGCGGAAACAATGTTTCTGATACGAAAATTGCGAGGCACCCTACGCCGTGTTTGGCGATTCGTTGAAGGTACAGCCTTTCGTAACTTTTTGTCGGTCCTTACCCACACCGTGCGCTCTTTGGATAGCAAACGTTCTTGGTTTCACGATATCTTGATGGCACAAATCAGGTACTATGCGCCGGACGTTCTCCTGAATCAGTCGATGGGTGCCATTGACAGTGAGTTCTTGCGGGAGATAAAGCCCCATGTTCGACTCTTGGTGGGGGAACACGCGGCCAGCCCACTCCCTGATTATGGCGATTGGGGATGCTACGACCTCGCGATTTCGTCATTTCCGCCTACCGTGCAGTGGTTTCGTGAGAAAGGGGTCCCTGCCGAAATGCATCGGCTGGGCTTTGAGCCGAAGGTATTGTCTTGCTTGAAACGAGATGGAAGGGTCTTTGATGCCACGTTCATCGGAAGTCTCTCTACGGTTCACAGTAGCAGGATCGAACTACTGGAGAGTCTGTGCAGTCGATTTAACCAGATGAGAATCTGGGGGCCCGGCGTTGAACACCTGCCTGTCGGTTCGCCGATCCGAAGGTGTTACGTCCAGCAAGCGTGGGGTGGAGAGATGTATCAGGTATTACATGCTTCAAAGGTCACACTCAACCATCATGGCGATGTTGCGCCCTACGCGAACAATATGCGGCTGTTTGAGGCTACTGGTGTGGGGACCTTGCTTGTGACGGACTGGAAAGTGAACTTGCACGAGATGTTTGAGGCTGGCAAGGAGGTTGTTGCTTATCGAAGTCCAGAAGAATGCGTCGAACTTGTCCAGTACTATCTGGAGCACGATAATGAACGAGAAGCCATTGCACGGGCCGGACAGGAGCGCACGCTACGAGAACACACCTACTACCATCGCATGCAAGAGCTGGTAGATATTGTGAGCAGGTACCTATAACCTGACCTGGAGACACGGATAGCGCATACTTTACCTCTCGGTCTTGAGGTTGTACATCAGAGCCAGCTTCCTAGGAAACCAGCGCCTCCCGTGATGAGTATTCGCTTTGATTGGAGAGAGCACAGATCAGGTTGCTTCAGCAGTGATTCTATCGCGGAACCGATTATTCGGTCACGCAAAGAGACTACCCACGCCGTGGGGGGCTCTGGTCCGCTGAAGCATGCCGATAGGAAAGCTCGATCGCCTGCCAGTAGTTCTCGGGGGTACCTATGTCAAGGCGCACATCACTCTGCTTCAACTTGATCGCCTTCACGCTGTGTTTTGTGTCGATCAAAGCTTGGATAGCATCTGTCAGTTGCAGCTCGCCCCCCTTTCCTGGCGCTATGGATCTCAAAGCCTGAAATATCTTCGGATTGAATATGTATAGAGGCACTATCGCCAGATTGCTGGGAGGTGGGTCTGGCTTCTCCACTACTCTTTTCACGTCGATTGTGGTGTTCGGTCGTTCGACCACTTCCGCTACGCCATATTGCCGAGGGTCCTCAACCTCTTGAATAGCTAAGGTGACATCAGCCTGGGACCTAGTGTGAGCGTCCGAAAGCCGTCGTGTGACTGAGGGGCCGTCTGTTGAGACAATCAAAGTATCGCCTGCGTGCACTAGGAATGGCTCATCACCCACCAGTCGCTGCACTTGGAGGACCGCGTCACCAAAGCCTCTGGGCTCTGGCTGGTTCACCCACACGATCGTTGATTCATTTATCCTCTCATAGAATCTCTCAAGGTGCATCGCTTGTGTATTCTTTCCGCGTGCATCTAGATCAGCCACATAACTGGGTTCGGGAGTAAAGTGATCCTCGAGAGCCCTCTTTTCCCTTCCCACAACGAAGTAGAATTCTCTAATAGAGAAGTCGAAGAGCTGCTCGAAGATCATTTGGATGATAGGCTTTAGGCACAAGGTCCTTTCTTCAGTTTTCGCGAAAAGGGGCAGCATTTCTTTGGGCTGCTCTTTCGTGGCTGACAGGAGTCTAGTGCCCAAACCAGCCGCTGGAATGACTGCCGAGTCAAACGATTGCTTGATTTCATCCATCGTCCTCTACACTCCTCGCATGCGAAACCGCTGCAGACTTTCTCGACGCCAATCAATGATCCTATGCGCTAGGCAACAAAGCTACGGCCTGTGCCATACGCCGGATCCGCCTCGCAATACGCCTGAGCCATTTCTCCCTCAGACCGTTGCGCGGCAGTAATTCTCTAAACAATGGCCAGATACTTAGGTCTACGTGAATGCCCTCCTTTTGGCAGAGCTTCACTGCCTCCGGCAACCGCCTCCCGCGAAACACGGCCGTGCAAGAATAGTGAACAGGCGGCCCCTCGGGAAGGTCCCGCCGAACGCTGAAGAACGGCGCCTCCAGAAAATCAGTTCTCTTCGAACTCAGACGTTCAAGCTCCATGGGCTCTCTCCCCCACCTCAGGAGCTTCAACAGGGTCCATGGCCCGCGCCGGACAACTGCGAACGCTTAGGGAACACACATACTATCATCGCATGAAAGAATTGGTGGCAATCATCGAACGCTACTCTTGAGCTTAGGATCGCGAAGAACCGATTTCAGTCTTTGCCCCTAGTTATGTTAGGGTCATGCTGACCGATACATTGATGCGACACGACATCTTCCATCTCAGAATACTATTGTTGAGGTTTTGAAGAAATGCCGTACGTCAACTTGGGGTGCGGTAATCGCCTTCATCCTGAGTGGATCAACATTGACATTGCTTCGAGTAGTCCACAAGTAATCGTTCATGACCTCAGCAGAGGAATCCCCCTACCCGATGCCAGTTGTGAAGTGGTCTATCTCTCACACATCCTCGAACATTTCCGACGCGGCGACGCCTTGACGCTTGTTCGCGAATGCTACAGGGTGATGCGACCTGGAGGAATTCTCCGTGTGGCGGTACCAGATCTGGAAACAATTTGCCAACTCTACTTGACAAAATTGCAGGCAGTTCTGAGCGGCGACTCCTCACGCACCAAGGACTACGAATGGGTCATGCTTGAAATGTACGACCAAGCTGTACGGGAAAGAAGTGGTGGAGAGATGCTTTCATACTTGCGCCAGTACCCTCTGCCAAACGAGGCGTTCGTATACGAGCGCATCGGGGAGGAGGGTCGTAGCATTGTGCGTTCCATCAAGTCCCAAGCGATTCAGCAATTTGCAGTGAGTGGGTGGCGTGCTGGCCTTAGGAGATTGGTCTCTCGTGTCCGCATCTGTTTGACCAGATCATTGGTGCTTGTCTCAATGGGACGAAAGGGCGTAATGGCACTGGACATCGGAATGTTCCGGTTGGCCGGCGAAGTCCATCACTGGATGTACGATCGCTATTCACTAAAGGAATTGCTCCTCACCGCAGGTTTTCGAGATTCCATACAGCAGACAGCCTCAACCAGCCGGACTCAGAATTGGTCTAGCTTTAACTTGGATACACTGCCTGACGGGACAGTCTATAAGCCCGATTCTTTGTTTATGGAAGCAACCAAACCCACGGAGATTTGATTCCTCAGTGAGAGGTTGTTCGATCTGCCACTCGGGCACAATAAACAGCGCAGGGCTCGGATCACTGACAATCAAGCGCACATATACACAGCGACCCACAATCCTCAGTTCTTAGGAAGGGTCGTTCAATCCATGCCAAAAGAGAGCTTCTCGGGTCGTAGAACTCTCATCACTGGTGGTCTGGGCTTCATTGGTTCGAACCTTGCACGCCGACTGGTCGATTCCGGGGCGGAAGTGACACTGGTGGATAGCCTTATCCCCGAATACGGTGGCAATCTCTTCAACATTGCGGGGATCGAGAGCCAAGTAAGACTGAATATCTCCGACGTGCGCGATGAGCACAGCATGCGCTATCTAGTGCAGGGGCAGGATTACCTCTTCAACCTCGCTGGTCAGACAAGCCATCTTGACTCCATGCAAGACCCGATAACAGATTTGGAGATTAACGCGAAGGCTCAGCTTTTCATTCTCGAGGCCTGTCGCAAATACAACTCAGGTGTCAAGATCATTTTCGCCAGCACTAGACAGGTCTACGGCCCGCCCGAATACCTGCCGGTTGATGAGAAGCACCCACTACATCCCGTGGATATCAACGGCGTCGATAAGCTGGCAGGTGAATGGTACCACCTTCTCTACAACAAGACCTATGGAATTCGGACATGTGTACTAAGACTGACCAACACGATTGGCCCTCGCATGCGCGTGAAGGACGCACGCCAGACCTTCTTGGGCATATGGATTCGGCTCCTGGTTGAGGGCAAGCCATTCGAAGTGTGGAACGGCGAACAGCTACGTGACTTTAACTACGTGGACGATGCTGTAGACGCCTTCCTCATGGCAGCGGCCAGCGATTCGACAAATGGTCAGATCATGAACCTTGGTGGAGACAAGACTATCAGCCTGAGAGAATTGGCGGAGCTGCTGATCAGAATCAACGGGAAAGGCGAATACATTGTCAGGCAGTTTCCAGAGGATCGGAAACGGATTGACATAGGTGATTACTACGCCGATTTCAGCATGATTCGCGCAAGCTTGGGTTGGGAGCCTAAGGTTCCTCTGGACGAGGCTCTCAGAAGAACTCTGGAATACTACAGGAAGCACCTGGACAAGTACGTTTAGGAGGTAGGTCGAGACGGGTAGGCCGTTGCGATTGCTACCTAGCAATCCGAAAGCCAACTGGTCAGCGCACAGGAAGGAGGTCGAGTCGGCCATTGACCGCGTTCTGAGAAGCGGTCACTACATTCTCGGGAAACAGGTTGCAGCCTTCGAGAATGAGTTCGCCGGCTACCTCGGCGTCCGCTTTGGTATTGGAGTGGGTAACGGTACGGACGCGCTTCATCTTGCCCTCCGGGCATGTGGAGTCGGAGACGGCGACGAAGTGATAACTGTCTCACACACAGCCGTGGCAACAGTGGCTGCCATCGAACTCTGCGGCGCAGAACCAGTACTGGTGGATGTTGACTTGAACACGTATACCATCGATCCTGAGGCGGTGGAGCAGGCCATCACGAAGTCCACGAAGGCAATTGTGCCGGTGCATCTCTACGGTCAACCCGCAGACATGGAGCGCATTACGCATATTGCCAACGATCATCAGCTGCATGTGGTCGAGGATTGCGCACAGTCGCACGGTGCATCTTACAAAGGTCGCAAGACCGGAGCATGGGGCGATCTCGCTGCCTTCAGCTTCTACCCGACGAAAAACCTGGGAGCCCTGGGCGATGGAGGAATAGTGGTGACAGATGATTCAGGGATTGCAGAACGAGTAAGACTGCTGAGAGAGTATGGGTGGCGGAACCGATACGTTAGTGAGATTCCGGGTGTGAATTCTCGCCTTGACGAAGTACAGGCAGCGA
>Ga0315296_10002630_pt1 | contig 15246 bp, 19 predicted proteins | sample YL17G14_18_MG_FD_203921 | JGI IMG/M metagenome (GOLD analysis project Ga0315296, IMG submission 203921) | Sediment microbial communities from Yellowstone Lake, YNP, Wyoming, USA - YL17G14_18 | ecosystem: Environmental > Aquatic > Freshwater > Lake > Sediment | place: USA: Wyoming | collected... | reverse complement strand
CACAGAACATGCCATACCGCTCTCGGGCTTCCTTCGCCGCCTCGGTGAGAGCTCCAAGGTTTCCTCCGTGGCCGTTCACGAAGACCACGCGGGTTATGCCCCTCTGGCTGAGGCAGGAGAGGATCTCGGAGACAACCTTCTGGAAGGTCGATGCTTCAAGGGTTATGGTGCCGGGAAAATCGCCGTGATGCCCTGAGACTCCGTAGGGCAGGACAGGCAGAACCGATGCGCCGGTCTTCTCACCGACCCGCTGAGCGATGTTCCAGGCGATAATCCAGTCAGCTCCGACCCCAAGGTGAGGCCCATGCTGCTCAACAGCGCCTGTTGGCACAACAGCCAGCCTAGTCTTCTTGAACTTTTCCTGAGCCTCAATCCAACTCAGATTCGATAACTCAACCATTTTTCTGTCAACTAAGAGGGTTGTTTCTATATTAAAAAATTAACCGTTTCAGCGAAGAAATCTACTTGCCTTCAACAGCATATAATCCAAAGTCTATTTTGAGTGTTCAACGAGTTTATAGTAGGGACATATCTCGCACATGTTTATATTGCTTCTCAGACAGAGGGCCTTCTCAAAATATTTACAGTAAATCTTCTGGACATCTTCCAAACGCGACTTCATGGTATCAAATCCTTCTTAATAATATATGTAAATTTTATGTATCTTAATTCTATATTAATCGGAAGCCGAAAGGCCTCCCAGACCAAAGAGGATAAATCTCTTCTACCGAGACCGCACATATCTGCTGGGTATTGTTATGGCAGCAAGAGATGACTATTTCAAAAAGAGCACAGGCGAAAGCCTTGACGAGATGTATCAGAAATATCATCCACAGGTCCTCACAACCTTCGAGGAGGAGGTGCCCAAGTACTGGGGCAGAAGATGGCAGGCCAACACCACCGTCGGCAAACTCAGAATGGTGCTTCTACACCGCCCTGGAAGGGAGTTCCTAAGCATCGGCAAGCCAACGCCGTGGCCCCCTCATCTGATCTCCCTAGGAGCCTGGAGGATGTCCTTCAAGCCCAATCTGGAAGAGCTGATCGAGCACCACGAGAACCTTGTGAAGGCCTACAAGGACGAGGGCGTGGAGGTCGTCATCAGGAAGCCCGACAACAACGACCCGCCCTACCAGGTGAAGGCGATATACACCGACGATGTCTGCCACCCCGCTGTCTGGGGTCAGGTCATACTCCGCATGTACGACTACCTTCGTAGAGGCGAGGAGGTTCAAACCTATCAGACCCTGACGGAGGTTGGGTGCCCCGTGGTCGGCATGATCATCGGCAACGGCATGGCCGAGGGGGGCCCCATAGGCTGGCTCGACGAGAAGCATCTCATCATAGCCGTGCACTATCCCCGAGCGAACACTGGACAGCCCGAGGTGACGCGGGCGAACGAGTCCGGCCACACGCAACTAGCGAGGATAGTGAAGACGCAGGACCCAGAGGTCGATGTCAGGATCAGCCCAGGCTACGGAGGCCGCCTCGGCGTGAGCCACTACAGGATGATCGACAGGCACACCTCTGTTCAAGACCCAAAGTACTTGGACAGGTTCTTGGTGGACTGGATGAGGAAGGAGATGGACTGGAAGTTCATGGTGCCGCCCGAAGGCTTAAACGTGGAGACGGGCGTCGTCCTCGAGCCCATGAAGGTGCTGGTGCCGGCGGGTAACCCCAAAGCCGCGAAGTGGCTCGAGAGCATGGGCGTAGAAGTGGTTGAAGTAGAGTGCTCAAGCCTGGTATCTCCGATGAACAGCGGCTCCATCCACTGCGCAGCCGGCTCCATCATCAGAGACCCAGAGCCGAAAAACTATTGACAGCCCCTACAAAAAGACAAATCTCTTTTTTCCATGATGAAGCCTGAAACAGCTTACACGAACCTGGGTTACTCTCATCAAACGAGGATAATTCTGCCCAATGCTAGATCTGGCTCAGGTGCCGGATGGGAGTGCTAGATCTTGATGAGGGGTTGCCCTCTTCTCCTCATTCCCCAGGAGAGGAAGAAGAGCAGGCATCCGGGGATGAGGTAGCCTCCGAGTATCGCCAAATACCTATAGCAAAGGGCGGTCTCGTTTGAGAATCCCCAGATTAGGGGGACGGTCGTGTAGGCGTTGGTCCACCAGTCGCTCGGCGTTATCCCTGTGAGGCGGTAAATCAGGTCGGTTCCTAGGGGTATGATGACCAGGGCGAATTGGTATAGCCAGAGCATCAGGGAGTTGTCCTCATCCCTAACAGCGAGGGGGAGAAGGAGATCAGAGGCATACCAGCACAGAAGAGCCACAACTTCAAAGAAAACAAATCGGTCTTTTAGGAATAGAAGAAGAGGGTAGGGAAGAGCTGAGACTAGAAGGAGACCTGCGGTTAGATAGACAAGGCTCCTCCGCTTCACGCCGGAGGAAACAGTGGGATTCTCAACCGCTTTCGGGGGAATAATGTAGTCGATGAAGAAGATAATGGCTATGAGGATAACCAGAGTTGCAATGCCGCCTGAGATCCTCTCGAAGAGGGAGAAATAGCCAAAGAGGGGGGCTCTTCCATAGACGCTGCCAATAATATTGGATGCTGGAACCTCCCACGGGTCGGGGGTGGGATTGTTATCCCCCTTGGTCTGGAAGTAGATCGTGCTGCCTCTCTGATATTTGTTTATAGCCCTGTGGACGATGTACTCGATCTGCGCAGAATAGGGCTTGAGGAAGACGATGATATCTCCTTGGGGGATATCGTTCTCGGAGCCCACCTTGATGCTGTTTATGTCCCCTGGGTTCCGAATGAAGATGTAGTCCCCCACGCCGAGGGTGGGTTCCATGCTCTCGGAGACCACGATCATGATGGGATACTCCGTTCCCATCACAGCTTTGAGAACGAAAAATCCTCCAAAGAAGCCAAGAAACAATAGCGCATACAGTACGACGATCTTTATTGATGCAACTGTTTGGTTTTCCTTCATCAGCGGATCAGAACCTAGACATTTTTAGAAGTATTTAAGCTAAACTCAGACTATGAGCTCTTAGCCTCGGCCTTCTTCGCCAGAGAGAGCATCCAATCTGTGAGCTTTTCACAGAAAATAGGTGAGATGGCTCCTCCCTCGGTACATTTATCCATCTCCTCGCAGACAATGCAGGGGGAATCAGCGACCGATTCGAGGGATACGTTCCTCCTCTTCGAGAAAAGCCTGTATGTCCACCGTCCATCGTGGAGCACCTTCTTCCTCTCGATCAGCCCCCGCCTCTCAAACCTGAGGGCGAGACGGGAGCCTTCTTTGCTGCTGAGCTCCAGCTTCTTCCAGAGTACGCTCTGGAGAATCCCATCGTTTCCTGCTTCAACGAGTATCCGTAGCGCTCGGCTCTCAAGGTCTCCAGATTTAGACATGGCTTCTTCTTCTCGTACAACCGTCTCTTGGGGAGGGCATACACAACTTCATTGAGCTTCGCTAATCGTTACTCGTAGTAGATAAGCCCTTCTTCTTCGAGCATCTTGCTGAGGGCATCAACGGCTTCTTGGACCATATCCTCGTTCTTCGCCCCTGTGCAGACGGCTTTTCCGCTCGCGAAGAGCAGCATGACAACCTTCGGCGCCGACATACGAAGAATGAGGCCTGGAAACTGCTCAGGCTCGTACATCACGTTATCCATCTTTCTGACGGCCTCCTCGAGGTCTATGGAACCATTGAGGTTCACAGAGGCCACGATGTTCTGGATGACTATTCTCGGCTTAGAGAGAATTATGATGCCGTTGTTCTGAAGCTCCCTCACCACCTTTCTCACGGCTGCCCTCGCCTGCTGCTCCGACTTCGACCCCGTGCAGACCATCTTCCCAGAGGCGAAGATGAGGGTTGCTGTCTTCGGACGTTTAAGCCTGAAGACGAGGCCGGGGAACTGCTTTGGCCTGTACTCGACGTTTCGGAATACCTTCATGATGGCTAAGAGGTCGATTCTCTGGTCCAGGGTTGCGGAGGCGACGACGTTCTCTATGTTTATTACGACCGTCTTCTTAGACATTGGCTTCTCCTTCCTTCAAGCTGTTAACTGTCTCCACGAGTTCCTTGGACAACAGGTCTTGGCTCACGATGTCTATGATGGGAATCGATGAGACATTCGGGTCGGTCCTCACCGTTTGACTGAAGCGGATCTCACCTGAAAGGCCGTTGTAGATGACGAATCTTCCGTCGATCCCCTGCTTCAGCTTCACGAAGTATATGAAGGTCTCAGTTAGGGTGCCACCCACTATGAAGTAAAGGTGTCCCTCGGCCAATGGGAAGTGATGCAGCATACCTGTGTGGGCGGTGGAGACGAGCATCACCAGGTCTCTTAAATCCTTGAGTTGAATGTACTTCATCCTTATATACCCCTTATAAAGAGAACATCTATGCTTAAAAACCTTAAATAAGGAGAAGGCGAAAAACTCTATCTTCAGTACAGAGGAACCGTCTTGAATAATTGGTATAACTCGTCGCTTGCACCCTTTGTCCCTACTCCCGAGGAGGTAGTCAGGCAGATGCTGACCTTGGCTGAGGTGAAGCCGGGGGAGAAGGTGTACGACCTTGGCTGCGGAGACGGCAGAATCCTGGTTATAGCTGCCCAAGAGTTCGGTGCTGAAGCCATTGGAGTCGAACTGAACCTAGAGAGGGTTAAGCTAGGAAGAGAGAAGGTCTCAAGCCTAGGACTGGATGGAAAGGTAAAAATCTTCTACGGGAACATCTTTGATCTGGACATAAGCCCGGCGGACGTGGTCACCCTCTACCTCACCACAAGTGCCAATGAGAGACTGAAGCCAAAACTGGAGAAAGAGCTGAGAGTTGGGACCCGCGTTGTTTCTCACGACTTCACGATGCCCGGATGGAAGCTCGTTAAGATGGATAAGGTTCAAGAGGACTACCGAGTCCACACGATCTACTTGTACAACAGGTAATGGGCATCCTCAAGATTCTCTTCCTCTTAACTTTTTTTTGATACTCTCCTTTAGCGTTAATATCAGCTGTAGAACCCCTTGGTAGATCTCTCTTAACCAGCATAAAATACAGCAGTTGTCGAAAGTCTTATATGCATTTGTCGATATGCTAGGTTCGTTATGAAGGCAACAGATAAGCCCAAGCCAATAGCAGCGATCGTTGGTGCGGGCAGAACAGAGTTTGGCGAGCTCTGGTACAGCAATCCTGAGAAGCTGCTCTTCGACGCAGGGCTGAAATGCATAGAATCGGTCGACAAGGGGCTGATGCGCAGGGATATTCAGGCCTGCTACTTCGGGAGCTTCCTCTACCAAGTCACCAACAAGCTGGGCTTGATACCTGGATACATGTCCAGGGAACTGGGCAGCAATATTCCCATCAGCATGACGGAGGCCGCATGCGCCTCAGGCGGCTCAGCCCTGTTCAACGCATGCCTCGGCATCAGATCAGGTAGGTTTGACACCGTCCTGGTCGGCGGATTTGAGAAGATGACCGACAGGTCCAGTAAGATCGTTGACGACCTCATGTTCGCGGCCGATCCCCATGAGTTCGACGCGGGATACACCTTTGCAGGACTCTACGCGTCGATGATGACAAGGTACATGCACGAATACGGTCAGCGTAACGAACGATGTAAGGATGCCTTGGCGATGGTCTCCTGCAAGAATCATCATCACGCCATGGGCAACGAATACGCTCAATATCACCGAGAGTACACGGTGGACGATGTGAACAAATCGACGCTGGTGGCAGATCCGATTCGGCTTCTCCACTGTTCACCCATATCAGACGGAGCCGCGGCGCTCATAGTGACTAGCCCCGAGAAGGCAAGGAAGCTGACCGACACGCCCATCTACATCGTTGCAAGCCAGCAAGCGACCGATGACGTCTCGCTGTACACGAGAGAGAGCCTCACGTCGATCAAGACCACGAGGCTGGCTACCGCAGCGGCCTTCTCCGAGGCAGGCTTGAAGATGGAGGATGTTCAGCTAGCCGAGGTCCACGACTGCTTCACCATCGAGGAGGTCCTGTTCCTAGAGGACTCAGGCTTCTATGGGAGAGGGGAGGGGTGGAGAGGCGTCTACGATAGCTACGAGTCGTTTAAAGGATCGAAGCACGTTCCCTACGCCAACAGAAGCAAGGAGATGGTGGTCAACGTCGGCGGAGGCTTAAAGGCTGACGGCCACCCCGTCGGCGCCACGGGCATCAGGCAGGTCTATGAGTGCTTTAAGCAGCTGAGAGGCGAAGCTGGGAAGAATCAGTTCAGTTCTGATAAGCCTCTTGACGTGGCGCTCTGCCACAACATAGGCGGCACAGGCGGGATTGCCACGGTGCACATCTTGATGAGGGACAGTTAATGAGCGAACCGATTGCGAGAAGGAAATCCCTGGTCGATTACCGGATAAGCGCCACTCGATGCGAGAGCTGCGGCAAGGTCTACTTCCCGCCAAAGTCCTTCTGCGACAAGGAGGGAAGAGCCAGCAAGATGAGTCAAGCGGACTATTTCTATAGGAAGGGCGTTTTCTTCACCGGCAGCATTATTAACAGTCCTACAAACAGGTTTGAGTACCTTGACTCCTTCCTCTCAGGGGTAATAGACTTTCCAGAGGATAACTTTAAGCTGCCTGGCCGGATAACGGACTACATCCCCTCGAATGGGGTGGGGATCTCCGACCTCATCGGCAGAGGAGTCTTACCCAGGTTCCGAAGGCTCTATGCAGACGGTGAAAGCGGCATCGTTTACTATTCCAGCCTGAACTTCAGCTTCGAAGACGACTACTACCCCTTCCAAGAGTATGTGGTTGAGCCTTCTGGGGAAGTTGGGAAGCCAGGCATAGTAGGATATGGCGTTTACCTCCCGAAGTTCAGGATCAAGAACGAGGGCACAGGTGTGCTCGGGGTGAGGGAGAGGACGGTGCCCTTCGCCGACGAAGACACCACCACCTTCTCCGTGGAAGCAGGGAAGAGAGCGCTGATCCACGCGGCGGTGGACAGTCGCTACGTGAAGAAATGTTTTGCTGGTTCCGAGTCTTCGCCCTACGCCGTTAAGCCGTTGATGTCCACGGTCTCACAGGCTCTTGAACTCGGGGAGAAGTACGAGGGCGGATTCTTCTCTGGTGGCATCGACTCCCAGTTCGCCTGCAAGGCAGCCACAGACCTGTTCGTCGATGCGGCTGCGCTCGTGGCGTATCCAGCCTTCGGCGGCGAATACGTGATGGTCATAGGAGCCGACAATTCTCAGGCTGCGCCTGGCGATGCGCTGGACTACACCGTTGGCGCCGGTGGAGCCGCCTACATCTTCGGGAAGAGGGACGTGATCGCCACTCTCGACTACTATGTCCCATACACCTCGGATACTCCTGACTTCTACAGGAGGCAGGGGGAGAAGTATCCCAGGCACGGGGGGCGTTTCACGGGTGAGCCAGCCTACTTCAAGCACGTTCAAACAACCATGAAGACGGCCCTGAGGGAGACCAAACTGACGCCTAAGGACATCTCCTACGTCGTCTGCCACTCCCCGAACGGAACATATCCTCAACGCGTCGCCCTGGAGGCTGGCTTCGAGAGAAAGCAGATCGAGCCAGGCTTAATAGTGACACAGATAGGAAACCTCTACTCGGGCTCCTGCCCAGCTGGACTGGCTGCGGTGCTGGATATCGCCAAGCCCGGCGAGAGGGTTCTCATGACGAGCTACGGCTCAGGCTCCGGAAGCGAGTCCTATCTCTTCACCGTGACGGACAAGATAACCGAGAAGAGGAAGAGAATCGTCCCCGTGAAGGAGCAGATCGAGAACTCCCATAGGCAGTACGTCGACTACAACACCTACAGAAAATGGAAAGAGATGAACTGAGCGAAGAGGCTTTTTCCCACTCTTTTTGTGCTAGAATCTGCCTACTGTACTTAAGCCCCTTTGGGCACGGGAGTTTAAGGCTCAGCCTTCCTCGATCTTCTTTAGTATTTTGGGCAGCTCAAGGACCGTCCTAACGGTGTAGTCTGGGGCGCATTCGGGGTCAGCCTCCTCTTCGTTCTCTCTTACCCAGATAGAGGTTAATCCAACCTTCCTCGCGCCGACTATGTCCTCCTTAAGCGTGTCTCCGACGAAGACGGCCTCCCTCGGAGCGGTTTCCAGCTGATCGAGGATGTGTCTGAAGATTCTCTCATCTGGCTTCCTTATGCCCAAATCCCTGGAGCAGACGATAGCCCTGAAGAGCTCTGCCAGTCCTTGTTCGGCGATGAAGCGTCGAGGCATGTCGCTCAGCGTGTTGGACAGGATGGCGAGCTCATACTTCTCGGAGAGAGCTCTGAGGAGGTCTTCAACCCCTGGGAAGAACGCCACCGAGAAGTTTCTTCTGTACAGCTCATACATGTGAGCCATGACTTCCTCTCTGACAGGAACTTCCAGCCTCGTGAAGACCTCGGAATAAACCTCTTCGAAGGAGAGTTCCCTGTGGCTCGTCCTGACATGTTCTAGGTGTCTGAGGGCAGCTTCCTGAGCGTGTCTCAGGTCGGTCATCCGCACTTGGTAGCCGAGGCCGCGGAGGTGCTGGAGAAGATCCGCCTCGAAAGGTTCTGTTTGAAGCCTTCCTTCTGCGAGGGTTCCCCCGAAGTCGAAGACAATAGCCTTGATGAGCATTGATAAAGGCTGGGGACGCATAGATATTTATGTTTTATATCGTCCCACGCGCGGCTTGAATGATTCTGGGGATTTCCGTGAGGGAGTTTATGATGTAGTCTGCAGGGAATTCCAACGGCTTTGAAGGGTCCCTATTTATTATGATCGATATGCCTCCCGCCTTCTCCGCTGCCTCTGAGTCGTAGACTAGGTCGCCGACGAAGAAGAAGTCTCGTGCCTTTAGCCTATTCAGTGCGAGTAGTATGCCCTCTGGTTCTGGTTTTATCTTCTTCACGTCCTCTCGGGTGATGATCACCTCAAAGAAATCCGCTATACCATGGCTGGAGAGCATGCGATCTGCTGCCTCCCTCGAAGTATTAGTCACCAGTCCCATCCTGTATCCGAGGCTCTTCAGTTTACGAAGAGAGGGAAGGGTCTCTGGAAAAATCTTTGAGCCTTCAGCCCAGTGCAGTTCGTAGCTCTTCAAGAACCTGTCCAGCTCGAGATGAAACAGCTCAGCCTCTCTCTGGCTGAATCGTTCTTCGACGTATTCAACGGCTCTCTTACGCATGAGAGTTGCCCTTGTTATGCCCTCCAACTCGCTGCGGGGTATTCCCAACTCCAATAGCTTCTCCCTTGCCTTAGCCCTGGATTCAAGAACAGCCTCTTGATCACTCTCTATCGACTGAACAAGGGTACCTTCCAGATCAAACAGGACAACGATCATGGAGGTAACAACCCTATCTCTCAAACATATCGTCACTACATAAATCTTTTTCACGCCCGTGGGTATCTCATGTCCTCGCAGTGCCCATGTTAGACGCGTACAGAGACCTTCCCAAAGGCGGAGTCCTCCTCTGCTGCCTCGTGATCTCGCTTGGCGTTCACGCCCTCCTATTCGGCGTCTTCGACCTTGCGGCTCGTCTCACGATGTTTGCGTTATCCTCCCTCATCTTCTGCCTCGGATGGGTCGCCTTAGCTTCAACAGTGAGGCGCTCCGCTGAAAAGCCGGGATCTTGCTAGGTTAAAAGCGGACGATTTAGAGTGAAGAGGCGAAGAATGCTTTAAGACGCTCCTCAATCGGCTTCCCCATCGCGTAGACAGAGTGCTCAATGTCAGGGAAGAGTTCAGGCGTCACGTCGCCTCCCGCCTTCCTTAGCGCCTCCGCCAGAGGGATCGCATTGGTCTCAGCGGGTATATTGGCGTCCTTAGCACCATGATAGATGGCCGTCCTCGGCAAGGGCGTCCCTGGAACGAGTCTCTGAAGCCTTGGCAGTGGATCATGAGGCGCAATCCTCCTGACAGCCTCATCGTCGGGTGTGTCCTCTGGCAGGTCATAGGCCTTCAGGCAGACATCCTTGAACCTATGCTCCCTGATCACAGCCTCAAGGCTGGCCACCGCTTGCATGACGGCAACGGCTTTGACGCGGCCTGCTAAGGGCCCGAGAACAGAGTTCCAGATGAGAGCTCCGCCCAGACCGCCACCCATGAGGCCGACCCTGGCTGCGTCGATGCTTGGGCATTCAGCTAATGCCTTAAATAGGGCGTTGTTCGCCGCAACCGAGTTGGCGTTCCCCCAGTGATCCCCGCAGGCATGAGAGCCAGCGATTGCACAGTTGCCTCCAGCCATGACCGCCCCTAGATAGGCGACCTTCTGTCCTTCCTCCAACCAGTCAGCCGAGCCGTCTCTCACGTATCCTCGGGCGCCATGGTGATGGATCACAACAGGAACGGCTCTGCCCCTCAGGAACGTCTTGGGGGTCCAAAGATAGCACCACTCGCCACCCGTCTTAAAGAAGACCTTTTGCTCACCGTCTTCGAGGGACTGTATGATAGCCATAAATACACCTGTTTTAAAGAAGGTGAATCTTATTTAAATAACTATTTTTGTGCAATAGCCAATTCTGGATCGGACCTCATGTTGCTTAATAGTGAAGTCTGTCTGAGGGCCGATGGCAAGAGTCTTAGAATCTGTTTCCCACTACGCTTTTAAGAATCTCGCATACCAGACATATAAGGGTGCGATGAATTGAGGGGGATATTAGTGTTCTTAGGAGTTTTCGCATTAGTCTTAATAGTATCCTTGGGATACCCCGGGCTGCCCCCCGGACAACAGATCTACGGCTTGTTAGGCGTTCCAGAGACTGATTACCCAGTGATCGGTATACCTGCAACAACACTGGTGATCGCAGCGCTTAACGGCATAGTCTACGGAGTGATAGCTTGGCTGATCTTTAGCTTGACAGGAATGTCTGGAAGATCAAAACTAAGGTGGGAGTAGGTTTAGCTACCTGAAATAGAATTCTGGATTATGTTTTATCTCCAACATATTCATGCGCTCTTGTAGCATTCAGGATTTCAACTCCTTTGTAGCAGGAGGTTGTGAGTTTGAAGGGTTCGTACTGCTTCATCATCTCTGTCCTAAGATGTATGGACCTCCGAGTCGGCGCCCTGGACGTCAAAACCTTTCCGCCAGGCACCTACATCTACGTGGGTTCGGCGTTGAATGGCCTTAAAGCAAGGATCAACAGGCACATCAGGACCAGCACGAGATCTAATGTCAGGCTTCACTGGCACTTGGACTACCTCCACAGAAGGGAAGAGACAAGGCTGGAAGAGGTCTGGTTCAAAGAGTCAGAGAAGCGAGAGGAATGCCTAATTGCTGGCCAGGTCTCAGTGCACGGCTTTCCAATAGCGGGTTTCGGCTGCAGCGACTGCGACTGCGTTAGCCACCTCTTCAGGGTTGAGGAGACGGCGTTCCTTGAGGCTTTGGGGTTTAAGCCCTGGAAAGAGAAGCTTTATGATGTTGCTTCCTATGATTATCAGGTAGGGAAGGGGAGTTGAGCGTCACCTCTACACTCTTTACGGCTGGATTCCTCTCGGTGATCGCCGGCTTCATCCTTGTACTGCTGAGCTTCTCAAGAAGGGAGAAGGAGGAGGGGGAGAGGGAGACCAGGGGCTTCGGCGTCCTCTTTCTAGGTCCCTTGCCGATTATTCTGAGCAGTGGAAGAGGCTGGAGGCTTCTCGCCCTCCTCTCCCTTTTCCTCGTCTTCATCGTCTTCCTGGTCTTCTTTCTACCCTCCCACTTGACTTAAGGAGGAGCCCATGGCTAGATGCGGGATCTGCGGACGAGAGGGGGCTGAGAATGTCTGCCGTATCTGTGGTCGATTGGTCTGCAGGGACTGCTATCTGCCCAAGGAAGGCCTCTGCCTTCAATGCGCTAGGAGAGAACACCTCTCAGGCAACCCCTTCGGCAGCCGCATAGGCCTGCTGACGGCGGGAACCGTCCTCATCTTCTTTGGGTTCATCCTGATGTTCATCGCCTCGGTTCTATCCATCCGATCAGGGGAGTGGGCCATCATCTTCTTCCCCTTCATCCTAACCAACAGTGGAGGATGGGCAATAGCGATGATACTTGTCTTCCTCATCTTCTTCATGTTCCTGCCCTGGCTCATGACAAGGAGGAGGTTGGGTTAGCCGTAAAATAGCGAAGATTACCCGCTGATGCAAAGCTGAATTTACTTTTCGAATGGTTTAAAGGTGAGAAAAAAAATATAGTTTATGGATCTTATCCTTTAAGGGAGGATGGTGTGTGTCAGGCATACTCTTTTCTCTTATCCTCGGAGGCATGGGTCTAAAGCTTATGCATGACTTGATGACCCGCGAACTCGGACTCAAAGAACTAACCGAGGGAGGATGGAGGGGCTACATCAGGGAAGGACAGTACAATGTTGAGGTCCATGTCAGCCTCAAGGGAGACGAGGTCCTCTTCCTTCTGCCGGACAAGTCTATACCTGAGGAAGTCTGCAAGAAGGTTGTGCAGCGCCTCGCCGCGAAGCTCTACGCGCTAGTCAGCCAGAAGGAGGCACCACCGGAGAGCGTGGATATCGTTGGTCCAGCGAACTCCTTCTGCTACTACTGCCTCGAGCCTGTCTACATGCCCTACCGGTGCAACAGGTGCGGCGGATACTTCTGCCAAGACCACCGACTGCCTGAGCAACATGACTGCCCCGGCGACGAAGAGGAGAAGGAGGGCGCTGCGATCAAGAAGCCTGAGGAGCCGAAAGAGAAAGAGGAGAAAGAGAAGAGGATCATCGTGAGGGTCATTGCCTGCGGATGAGAGGCAGCTCAACACATCTTCTCAGCGCCACTGATATTGAGGAGACCAAATCTTTTTAGAGGGAATGGGAAATATCTCTGGGGAGCCAGATATGTCCATTGACCTCGGCAGATACGATGAGAGGCTGAAGGGCGTCCACCTGATCCAGGGATTTGGGCTGACCAGCAACGTCTACGTCATAGGAAGAAGAAAGGCAACCCTCATCGACACGGGCGCTGGGAACGCGTCCAACGATCTATGGCCGAAGCTGAACGACCTAGAGATTGGTCCAAAGGAGTTGGCTCAGGTGGTGATCACCCACGCTCACAACGATCATGTGGGTGGCCTCTTCCAGATACTGAGGCTGGCTCGTCCTAAGGTCTTCCTCCATCCCCTGGACTCCATTTACTTCGCCAGCTACATCGGCTCAAACCTCGTTGAAATGAAGGATGGCGATGTTATTCAGACGGAGATTATGCCTTTGGAGGTGATTCACACGCCGGGGCACACGTCCGGCGGCATCTGCCTCTACGCCAGGGAGAAGCGGATACTCTTCTCGGGGGACACCGTCTTCCCCAACGGCCTCTACGGCGCCTACTACGGCGAGAGCGGAAGCCTCCAGGAGATGGTCAGCTCCCTCAAGCGCCTCACCGAGATCGATGTGGACATCCTCCTCGCGGGTCACGATGAGCCCCTTCTCGGCGGCGCCAACGACCACATAAAGCTCTCCTACAGAAAGGCCTCAAGGAGAGAAGCTTCCTCGTAGAGGCCTGGAAGAGGTCTTAAATAAGAAGAGTCCACTAAATTGGGTGAGGTCTAGTTTCATGAAGGATATTGATTTTTGGGTCGACACACACGCGAAGATCATCGATCTTAGAAGCGACACGGTTACGCTTCCCTCGAGGGAGATGCTGGAAGCCATTCTGACGGCTCCACTCGGGGACGACGGCTTCCGAGACGACCCCACGGTCCTCCAGCTCGAGGATCTGGCTGCCAAGAAGGTTGGGAAAGAGGCAGCCGTCCTGGTTCCCAGCGGAACCATGGGGAACGCCATCTCAGTCCTGTCCCGGGTCGAGAAGGGGGACCAGATAATCCTAGGAAGCCGCTGCCACATCTACAACACCGAGGGCGGCCACTTCGCCATCGCAGGAGGAGCGATACCAAGACCCATTAAAGATGACAGCGGCTGCATGGACCCGCGTGAGGTGGAGGCCGCCGTGAGGCCGAGGAGGCCAGGCTTCCCGGGCACAGCCCTCATCTGCATGGAGAACACCCACAACTCAGCTGGCGGCATAGCGCTGTCCCCCGCTCAGATGAAGTCGATCTATGAGGTGGGTCAGAGCCACGGCGTCCCTGTGCACACGGATGGTGCTCGAATCTTCAACGCGGCTGTCTACCACGATGTCGACGTGAAGGAGCTGACAAGGTACACGGACTCCATCATGTTCTGCCTCTCCAAGGGTCTGAGTGCCCCCATCGGCTCAATGGTCTGTGGCTCAGCGGAGTTCGTCGAGAAGGCTCGGAGCGTCAGAAGGTGGATGGGAGGAACCATGCGTCAGGCAGGTGTCATAGCGGCTCCTGGGATCATCGCCTTGACGAAGATGGTTGACCGCCTGAAGGAGGACCATGAGACCGCCCGGATGCTGGCGGAGGGGCTGCGGAAGCTCGGCTTCAGGGTTGTGAACTATCCGCCTCAGACGAACATGGTCTTCATCGACATCAGCGGTCTCGGCATAACTGGAGCTGAGTTGGGTAAGAGGATGGCGCCCTTCGGGATAAAGATGGGCGGAGCCAGGCTGGTGACCCACAGGAAAATCGAGAAGGAAGACATCGCCTACGTCCTGGAATGCCTAGAGAAGGTGCTGAAGAAATAGCCAATGATCTCCTTTTCTCTCCGTACGGATTAGTACGCTTCTACTTCTTTCTCTGTAGGAGAATGGCGTCGTACTCCTCTTTCGAGAGGGCATTTAACCTGTAAAGGGTTTCAGCAGCCTCGGCGATGGACATCAGCGAATAGACCGAGACGCCTTCTTTCCCCAGCTTCTCAACACCACCCTCCTCGCGGTCTACAAGCACAGCCGCCTTCTCCACGACAGCGCCTTCGCCGCGGAGGACCTTCACCGTGCTGCTGAGGTTTCCACCCGTGGTGATGATATCGTCTATGGGGAGAACCCTGTCCCCAGGCCTGAGGATTCCCTCGATCCTCCTCTGACGACCGTCCAGCTTCTCCTCCTTCCTCACGAGCACCAGGGGCTTCTTGAGGGTGAAGCTGAGGCATGAGGCGTAGGGTATGGCGCTGAGGGGGATGCCAGCGAACCTCTCGAAGGATGCTACGCCGATCTCCTCCTCTATGATGCGGCTGTAGATAGAGCAGATCCTCCTGAAGACATCGGGGAAGCTCGGGACGATCCTCAGGTTGATGAAGTAGGGGCTCAAGTGGCCGTCGGCAAGAGTGAAGGTGCCGAACTTGAGCGCCCCTATCCTCACGAGAATCCTGCAGAGATCCTCCTTCAAAACCTTCTTCTCGCTACCCCAGTCCAACCTCTTCGCCTCATCATTACTAAACAACCTTGGAATTTATAATCTTAT
>Ga0315296_10002629_pt1 | contig 15247 bp, 14 predicted proteins | sample YL17G14_18_MG_FD_203921 | JGI IMG/M metagenome (GOLD analysis project Ga0315296, IMG submission 203921) | Sediment microbial communities from Yellowstone Lake, YNP, Wyoming, USA - YL17G14_18 | ecosystem: Environmental > Aquatic > Freshwater > Lake > Sediment | place: USA: Wyoming | collected... | reverse complement strand
CAACCACCGCCATCAATGGCATAGCTGCTTGCTATAAGCCGAATGGCGATATCGCCCTGTTCTTCGCTGACCAGGCGACCCTCTATGTGATGAAGCGCATAAGTGGTAGCTGGGGGGATAAGGTCGCTTGGGACAAGTCGACCGGTGACCTCTCAGGTATAGCCACAGTTTATAGTGGCGACTGGAATCTGTTTATCATCGGAAAGGACTCCGGGGGTAATTTTAAGCTGTGGTCGTTGGTTTATGGCGATGGCGGGGATGTTCCTGCCGGCACCTGGTCAGAGCTGAAGGAGTTTGCCTCAGCCTCATCAGATGGCAAATTTGAATACCAGGCAGCATTTATGGATAAACCCGATGTCTATCGCTGCTTCTTTGTTGAAAAGTTCACCGGCACCAAGTCTTATAACCGCCCCTTCTGGTCACATTCAGTCCCGGAGACCAAGTTTATTGATAACCTTTGGCACGAGCCAATACCGTTTAATCTTTCCAGCCAGTATAGCATGGCTATTGCCCACCACGGTGAGTATTGCTGGCTATCTACCCCCTATGGGGTGTGGCGAGCTAAGCTCACTCCGGAAAGTCTGGATTTAACCGCCGACGTCCTGTCATTAAGGCAGGAGCTTACCCAAACCAGAGGCAACCTTACCGTGGAGCTGAGAAATGATGACGGCAGGTATGCTTCGCCGGGGCAGGGAGACCTAGCCGTCCTTGACATCGGTTGTCAGCTTGAGTTCAGCCCTGGCTATGTTACCGCTCAAGGAAACGAGGTCAGTCAAGGACCTGCCTTCACCCTTGATGCCTATGAGCACACCAGCTCCGGCGGCAGGGCAAGCCTGGTTCTCCATGCCTCAGATGGCTGGAAACTGATGGAAAACTGGAGAGCCAGGCAACAGTTCCGATGGAATAAGGCAAGCCAAGAGATGAGCGTCAAACAAATCCTCCAGTTCGTGCTGGCTAGGGTCGGGGTGAAGCTTGAGGTAAAATCCCAGTCCTCGGTTTTAATCGGCTACTACCCCGATTTCACCATCAACTCCAATAATACCGGCGATACGGTTATCAGCCGGCTGCTATCCTTCGTCCCCGATGTTCTGTTTATTGAGGGCAACAAAGCCTATGTGGTAAATCCGCTGTCCGCCGACGGCTCTGCTTACTCCTATGGCTCATCCCACTCCATATTTGACGGCAGGTATGTGGCAGAAGCCTGGGGACTTAACCGAGTCCAGGTTGAGGGTTTTGACCCGACACAGGGTGAGACCATAGTGGTTAATTCCTTCACCTGGGAGCAGATAGATAGGCTCTATGATAGGCTAGGGCAAGTTGAGGACAGGAATATAGATAGTGTGACCAGAGCTGAGCAGAGGGGAGAAGCCTATTTAAGACAGGCGGAGGTAGAATCAGTTAATGGCTCTATCGTCGCCCCGGTTAATTGTGGTCAGCAGCTATATGACGTCATTGATATAACCGATAGCCGGGCTGGGCTGCAAACAGCCAAAAGGAGGGTTCTCGGGCTAACCTTGGTTTATAATCCACGCAGCGGAGAGTATCAGCAACGGTTATTGTTAGGAGGCGTATAAATTTTGGAGGAGACTGAAATGAGGCTGAGGAAAGCAGTGCTAAAGAGTTTCAACTCCGGCGACTATACCGCCACTGTCCAGCTTGCTGGCAGCTACAAGGTTTACCTTGAAGGTATTGCTGTGGCACGCAACCTACCAGCCGCCGAGATGGCACTGGGCAGAAAGGTAGCGGTTATCTTCTTTGATGAGAATAATGCCAAAGATGCCGTGGTGATAGCTGTCTACACCTAGACGGAGCCTAAAATATTCTCTGTTGTTTAAAATATCATTCTTCTACGTAATAAGAAGATAGCAAGCACCATTATTGCCACTGCGGCTATGATTCCGCCGATTAACCACCAATTTATCGGTTTAACCAGCGTTGGCTCAACCGGCGTCACCGGCGACACCGGCTTCTTTACTACAAATGCGCCGGTGAGACCGTTAACATCCACCGAATAGGTGCCGGCGGTATCCCGTGCAATGCTGAAGCTAACCTGCTCACTGGCACCAGGGTTAAGTGTTACCTCCTTGGTTGCTTCTACCTTGCCATCTATCTTCAGCGACACCCCATAGCTGCCGGCACCGTCACCCGTGTTGGTAATCAGCACGCTGATAGTGACCGTCTCCCCAGTATAAACCTCACTTGGTGATATCGAGAGCCTGCTGCTGGTGAATATGGCAGCTCCTGGCAGGATGACAAAAGTATGTACGTCAGATACTGCCAGGTTACCAGCGGCGTCTCTTGACATTGTCCTGTAGTAATAGGTGGTACCTGGGGTTAGGTCAGTGAGGTGAACCAGATGATAGATGACCATCGCCGTATCCAGGGGTGAGAGTTTGCTTGGGCCGGACCAGTATTCTACCTGACTGGTACTCGCCTCATTTGTCCTCCAGCTGATATCAGCGCTGGTCTTAGTGATAATGGAGAGCAATATATCTGAGATTGTGGGAGGTGTGGTGTCAGCTGCTTCTCCCTCGCCACCACCACCCTCGGCGGTATATGCTGGCTGGGCGGTGACGGTAACGGTGGCAGTCTGACTGCCCCCCTGCCCCATAGCCAGATAGGCAGGGAAGCTACCAAGAAAAGCTAATATTATAATAAGAATAAAGGCGTAAACTACTCTTCGCACTACCCCCCACCCCCTGTTACTATTTCATTTCTACCAGCCACCTGCAGGCAAGCTCGGTCTGCACCATCCCCGTCTGGGTTACATCCTTAACCGCAATCCAGAACTCCCACTTTGGCGGCGCCTTGGTACCCTTGGGCATCACCACCGCTATCAGCACATCCCTTGTCTCTTTCGCCGCCACCACCGGTGCTGGGTCAGCGATTATTACCCAGCTCTGAGCGGCACTGGGGGCTATAGCGTAGCCCTCACCAACGTTGTCCGGTTGCCGGTAGGTAACGGAGAACTCCGCTGGCTCGTCCTTGCCGTTGTGTATGGTCAGCGGATACTCCGCCCTCGCCCCGGGGTAAAAATTACCCACCTCTACCTTGCCTGGGCTAATCCAGGTCTTATCGTATAGCTCAGGCGGCGGCTCAGGGGTCTGGACTACCGGCGGCGGCGAAGGCTGGGCACAACCTACCAGCAGTAGCCCGGCTACCACTATAAGCCCAATTAGTTTCTTCACCACTATTTCCTATTGAGTCTAGGCGCTACCAGCGCTTTCAGACCCAACGCAGGCTTTCCACCTGTTCTTACCAGCCTTAGGAAGCAGTGGCAGTAATGTTTACTGTGCTGGTCATATTTGTGCCACTACCCCAAGCATTACTCTGGCTTATGTATATCAGCCCCCACTTGATGCCGACTCCTGCTCCCAGTGCACTTTTGCCAACAGCACTACCAGTATTCTTGGCTACGACCCATGCAGCTGAAGCTTGACCAGTGAAGTAGGTTTTAGCTCCAAAGCTAGTAGCTCCATTTGTTCCTGCATCGCTGTTAGTGCTAGCATCACCACCAGTATGATGAGGGAACAACACAGTCAGGTTAATAGCTACAGTACTGGTGTTAGTGATGGTAAACCTGCACTCTCCATCAGTTGCTCCACCTACGGTGGGTGAAACGGTATCCCCCCCTGGATTTGAGTAGTAAGTGGTGTTTGGCGCAATTACGCCACTGCCCGTGATGCCATTGATAGTCCAAGTACTAGGGGCGTTGCTGATGCTGATGAACGCAGGCGTTGCCGTTACATCCACATTCTGTGAGGTAAGAGCAAGAGCATTGCCAGCTGGAATAACTACCAGCGCCAGCGCCAGCAGAATGGCTAATAAGGTCTTTCTCACTCTTTTTCATCTCCTTTTCTGTAGTATTTCCAAACGCCCGTCGACCTCAGGCATAGGTAGCTGTCAAAGTTATGGTGCTTGACTTCGGGGCACCATCGGTAAAGGTGCCCGTCTCCAGCTTTATCTCCCACTTTTTACTGAGTCCAGCACCAAGTCCAGGTGCAGTAATAAAGGGCAGGTCAGAAGTTGTCAGGGTAACCATGTTAGTTTCAAGTAAATCTCCAGACTTCCCTGCTTTAAGCCGTACCTCGTTATCGTTCCACGGGGGGTCGGTGGAGACTAGTCTCCAACCGTCTCCCCCGATAAAGTTGGTTGCTTTAATTGAGATGTTTACCGCCCCAGAACTATTGTTGGTCACGGCAAAGAAGCAATCCCCATCACCCAGCGGCCAAGTCGGTGGGTTTAAACCACCCTTTGACCAGTAGCTACTATTGGAAGAAACAATGCCAAAAGCCTTACTGGATGGGTCATTGGAGATATCTGGTGGTGCAGCAGCGTAGGTAACCTCAACTGGTAACCAGTCAAGATTGACTACCTCTGCTGTGTTGACCAATTGGGCTAAGGCTCTAACCTGAAGTTGCCCATCAGCTAGTTTGGCTGGAGTCCATGCAGTTGCTCCTGTAACATCATACCAAGTTGTTACCTCGGCACTAGTTAGAGTAGTATTTTGTGTGCTAGACCAGCTTGTGCCACCATCCCAACTGACATCCACCTTTATTTGGTCATCATATTGAGTATAAGTGACAACTGCCCAAAGCTGATATATATAAGCTGTGCCGTTAGTTTTAATGGAGCCAGTTGCAACCAAAGCGTCTACCTCAGTCCAAGTCCAAGCAGAGCTATCTACAGGATAGGTATTAAAGGATTGCGATTTAGTGCTACCCCCGTCTGCTGCCAGGGTCTGCTCGGTCATACCGTAGTCCGTTGAGCCGATATAAACACCCAACTTGATGTTGCCACTGTTACCACCACCCCTCTTACAGAAGGCATTGACAGTTACATTGGTTATAGTCCCCAACTCTGTGGTATGGTCGGCCAAACCATAGCGGTCAGTAAGATAAGTGGTTGAGGTCGTGGAGTTGTAGTCAGTGGCATCCAAGGTCACCTCATCCACTTTGGTATAGTGGGTCGTGGGACTAGCGGGATAAGTCGTCAGTTCTGTGGTAACATCGCTAGTAGGTCTAATAGTTAAGGTCTGACTGGCAACACCAGCACTCCAAGCATCATACCTGACTCTCACTTGGGTTATAGTATCTCCAGTCAGGTTAAATCCATATGTTCCCCAGACATTATTGCCTGAAGGAGTGCCGCTTGTTATACTTGCGTAGTTAGTGCCATCGGCATAGGCATTGGTGGGGTTAGTCCATGCTGAACCTGTATTAGTAGAGGGTGAATTTGTCAGCAAATCAGGAGAGGCATAGGCAACCTCGGAGCCAACGGAAAGGGTAACCGTGGTCTCAAAGGACAGCTTACCAATACCCTCTATACTCACTCGCTGGGCAGGCATAAACAGGCTGACCAAGGTCAGCGCCAAGACTACCGGGACAATTATCAACAGCCTCCTAACCACTGACCCCCTCATCGGCAGGCTCACTTCCCGCTCAGACTCCGGGCAATATCCTTCAGGATGGTAAGGATGGCAATAACCGCCCGCTGGACCTCAACCGGCTCCTGGGCTAGCAACCTGACCACATAAGGGTCTGATTGCCCGCCAGCATGCTCCTCTTTCTCCCCAGCCACCCCTCCAGACTGGGGAGACAGGTAGCCGGCTAGAGTAAATAGCTCGTCCTCCCCAAAGCCCAGCGGTTTGGCAATCCTGCGCAGGACGCGGGCGGATGGGTAGCGCTCCCCCCGCTCAATCCGACCCAGGTATGATGGGGATACCCCCGTCACTGCCGCCAGCTCCTGCTGGGTCAGGGGCAGGGCAACCCTCTGCCGCCTGATTATTTTACCTAGATTGTTGCTGTTCTTGTTAAACATAATTAGCTCTTATACTTTGCAAAATGGCAAAATTAACCATTACTTAGCTTACTAAAACTTAATCTAGCTTACTAAAAATTTTGCCTTTTGGCAAGACCCTTATCGGCTTTTTTAACCTCATCGAGTCTAATTTTATACCACCGAGATTAATTACCCATAAAACTGGCGTTAACATTTCATTAAAAACCTTTCTTGACGGCTAGAGCTACTGGTTATACAATGGCATGGTGCCACAATGACTAACAAATACGATGTTATCGTCGTTGGCGGTGGTCCGGCGGCTATCTTTGCCGCCCTGGAGCTGTCTCAGGCCTCTGACCTGGATATTCTGCTCATTGAGAAGGGAAGGGACATTGATAATCGCCACTGCCCGGCCCGTGACGTCGGCAATCCCTGCTCCCCGTGCTCACCCTGCAATCTGGTCTGTGGCCTGGGCGGGGCTGGTGCCTTCAGCGATGGTAAACTGACCCTATCCTCCCAGGTTGGCGGCAGGCTCACCAATTACCTCGGCGAGAGCGAGGCTGAAGCCCTTATCCGCTATGTTGATGAGGTATACCTCAGGTTTGGCGCCCCGGATAAGCTATATGGCGTTGGGGAGGGAATTGAGCAACTGCGCAGCAAGGCTGACCTAGCTGGACTGAAGCTGGTGCCGGTGCCCATCCGCCACCTGGGCACCGAGCACTGTCGCTCCGTGCTCAAGGCGATGTGGGATTACCTCAGCCCACATATAGAATTCAGGCTTGAGACAGCCGCTTGCACTATCACCATTGACCATGGCGAGGCAAAAGGGGTCAAAACCGAGACCGGGGATAGCTTTGACTGTGACTATCTTATTCTGGCTCCAGGCAGGGAAGGAGCCGATTGGCTAGCCAAGGAAGCCGACCGACTCAAACTGACCATGCACAGCAACCCGATTGACGTTGGCGTCAGGGTGGAGGTGCCGGCGGCAGTAATGGAGGAATTGACCAGCGTCCTCTATGAGTCAAAGCTGGAGTTCCTTTCCAAGAGCTTTGACGACCGGGTTAGAACCTTCTGCATGTGTCCCGGTGGCGAGGTCATTATGGAGTCCACCGGCGGCTGCGACCCGGTAATCACGGTCAACGGACACAGCTACGCCGAACATAAGACCAGCAACACCAATTTTGCCCTGCTGGTGAGCACCGCCTTCACCAAGCCGTTTCGCGAGCCTATTGCCTACGGCAAATACCTGGCTAGGTTGGCAAATATTCTCAGCGGTGGCGTCCTGGTGCAGCGCCTGGGCGACCTGATGGAGGGTCGGCGCTCCACCCCAGCCCGCATTGACCGGGGCTTGGTTCAACCCACACTGAAGAATGCTACCCCCGGCGACCTCAGCTTTGCCCTCCCCTATCGCTACCTCACCGACATAGTGGAGATGCTCCAGGCAATGGATAAGCTGGCTCCGGGCGTTGCCTCACACCATACCCTGCTTTACGGCATTGAGGTCAAATTCTATTCCAGCCGACCTCAACTTAGCCCCAGCCTGGAGACCGAGGTCGGCAACATGTTTGCTGTTGGTGATGGAGCTGGCGTTAGCCGTGGCTTAATCCAGGCGTCAGCTTCCGGGGTGGTAGCCGCCCGGGAGATATTGAGGAGAGGCAGGCATTAGCACCGGTTTTCTGGGCATTGACCTTACCTGTAAAGAGGCTAGACCTAGCGCCTACCTTGGGTTAGATAGCGAGCTTCACCTCGTAGACTATGGTTCTCGTTTTCGGGATTCAGACATCGTGGGCCTTGTGCTTAGCTACCAGTTTGACCTGGTGGCTATTGATGCCCCGCTCAGCCTGCCAAAGGGGCTGTGCTGCCTGGAGGAGAGCTGTCCCTGCCAGCCAAGTACCGAGCTTAAGGGCAGGAGCTGCGAGCGGGAGCTAGCAAAACAAGGAATTGGTCTATTCCGCACAACCAATAAATCTATTATTAAAGATATGGTCCCCCGTGCTATCAGACTTAAGGCTGAACTTGAGTCCGCAGGTTACAAGGTCATTGAGGTCTATCCCTATGCCAGTAAGGTTCGCCTTTGGGGCAAGAATATTCCTAAAAAGACAACGCCAGCTGGCTTAGCATTCTTAAGACAGCATATTAGCCAGTTATTGCCCGATAGTGCCCCCCATGTAGATAGGTTTAACCACGATTTATGTGACGCTGCTATCGCTGCTTACACCGCTTTTCTCCACTCTCAAGGCAAAACAGAGCTATGTGGTGACATCAAGGAGGGAGTAATCTGCCTGCCACTAGTGAGCTAGTTCAGATAAATTAGTGACACAGATTATCATGTTTCGTTTCTCCGTGGCATTGACCCCATCCCCCTGACCCCCTTCCCCTAAAGGGGAAGGGGGAAGTAGTTTTAAGAGGGGGCTTCGCCCCCTCTTTTTTATTCCTCCCCCTCGCCTTCCAGGAGAGGGAGACTAAGAGGGTGAGGTGCAGAAAGTTGAGGTGTCACTAAGGTACTGAACGAGTACAGCTAGTTGACAAGGCAGTTTAAGCTGACTAAAATGTGATGACACAAAAAGGAGTTACCGGCAAGGTTATGAGAAGGAGGATGATGCTATGTGGCTAACATAATACCCGCTAGCAATGAGAGCTTTGAGAGTTTGCTCCGACGGTTTAACAAAAAGGTGCAACAGGAAGGTATTTTAGCTGAAGTGCGCCGCCGAGAGCATTACGAGAAGCCTAGCATTAAGCGCAAGCGAAAGGAAGCCGCCAAGAGGCACAAGAGTGCTAGACGGCCGAGAAGATAGTAGATATTATGGAACAGGAAAAGCCCAGATTAAAACAAAAGCTAACGGATGACCTTAAGCAGGCGCTGAGAGCCGGAGATAAGGTGAGGCGCTCGGTCATCCGGCTGGTAATAGCCGCCATTAGGAATGCTGAAATCGCTCGCCAGGCTACTTTGGAAGATGCCGATATCCTGGGCGTTATTGCCAAGGAGATTAGGCAGCGCAAGGAGAGTATTGAAGCCTTTAAGCTGGGAAAACGCCAGGACCTGGTGGCTCAAGAAGAGGCAGAGCTAGCTATTCTTGAGGAGTATCTCCCTCGGCAGATGACCCGGGAGGAGATTATAGCTGAAGCCCGCCGAGTTATTACGGAGGTTGGGGCGCAGGGACTCGGCGATAAAGGAAAGGTCATGCCTAAGCTCATCGCTCAGCTCAAAGGCAGAGCCGACGGGCGAGAGATAAATGCTGTAGTCACTGAGTTACTCACCTAACGCTGAGCCAGAGCCTTATTCAGCTCAAGTCCAAGTTTTTCCGGTTTTGTGCCCAAGTCCAATATTTCCCAAGGTAACCTTTGGTCGGTATCCCACCTTTGATGAACATAGAAATCAATATCCAGATGGCATTTCTCCACCACTTTACGCCAGCCAGATAGCGATACCTCTTCCATATTAGCCAATGCCTCGGCTAATTTCGCGTCTCCTCGGGCTAACACCCCCTGAACCTGGCTCCAGGCAGGGCTTTCCCATTTAAGCTTGATTCCCTTTGGCATCAGGCCGTTTTTGAGTAAGGACAAACGGCGGTTTAATATAGAGGGTCGGGTCATAGGTAGCCACTGGAAGGGTGTACCCCCCTTGGGCACAAAGGGAGAAATGTTGACCACCAGGCGGCAGCCAGCCTGCTGCCTATCAAGGATGTGCTTACAATTCAGGCACAGGTTTATAATCTCCTCTATATCCTCCTCGGTCTCCGAGGGCAAGCCAATCATAAAATAGAGCTTCACCTGCTTTATCCCCTGCTCAGCCACCTTATCTATTGCCCCCAGGATGTCATCCTCTGAGATGCCCTTTTTTACCATTTGGCGCAGGCGATGGGAGCCAGCTTCAGGGGCAAGGGCAATAGTTCTAGCTCCCCCTTTAGCCAGCTCCCTTAATACAATGCGAGAGAGGGGCCTCATTCGTAGCGAACTGATGGAGAGCTCAGCCCCCATTTGACCCAGCTTGAGCAGCAGCTCTTCTATCTGGGGATGGTCTGAGACGGCAGCCCCGACCAGACCCAGGCGCTTTCTGTATTTGAGTCCTTGCTCAGCCTGAGCTAATAGATTGTCTATAGAGCGATAGCGCATGGGGTAGAAGGCTTTATTGACAAGACAGAAGCGGCAGCCCCAGTTGCACCCCCGTTCCACCTCAATGAGGTATAAGTCGCCCAGCTCGGTGTCTGGAGTGAGTATGATAGAGGCGACGGCAAAGTCATCCAGGTTTTTTGCCCACTGACGAACCACGGGCTTTCCCGAATAGTATTGTGGCACATACATACCAGATAGAGAGGCTAGCGCCTTGAGCAGGTCGCTCCGCCTGCCACCGATACCCTCAGCTATGATAGGCAGCATAGCCGGGATTATTGGCTCTGCCTCACCAATACACAGGCAATCAAAGAAGGGGGACAGGGGCAGAGGATTAGCTATGATGCAGGGACCACCGGCTATAACCAGGGGATGCCTCTCATCACGGTCAGCAGCATATAGAGGTATGCCACTGGCTTTAAGAATCTGGACTACATTAAAGTAGTCAAGCTCGTAGGAAATGGAAAAGGCAAGGACAGCAAAGTCGGAAAGCGGTCGCTGAGACTCCAAGCCCAGGCTGGGTAATCGATTATCCCTGTTTTCTACTTCCCAGAAGGCTCTCTCACCAACAACTTCACTATAGCTATTGAGCAGGCTATAGAGGGCGTGAAGCCCCAGGTTGGACATGCCCACATAGTACGAGTTGGGATAGACCAGGGCGATAGGAATTCTGCCCCCCCAGTCTTTAATGATAGTGCCCTGCTCTCTGGAGAGCCGCCGCCTGGCTTCTTTGACCTCATCCCAACTCATAGCCTTATCTACCCCACTATCAAATCAATAAACCGATTCTGTCTAACATCTACCAAGCCATGTTCGCATATTCGGAGAAAGGGTATAGCCAGGGTAGTGAGAACAGCCAGGGTAATACGTATATCAGGTAAATTACAGCCCAGGTCGGTAGCTGCCTGCTGGATATGGTGAAATTCACCAGCTATAGTCTCCATAGGTTGGGTAGAGATTGTTCCTGCTATGGGAAGCGATATTTCAGCCAATATTCTGTTGCCAGCACAGACCACAATACCCCCGTCTAATTCCTTAACCTTGTTTACTGCCTGCGCCATATCGGTTTCACCGGCGCCGACTACTATAATATCGCCACAATCCCAGACAGAACTGGTGGCAATAGCCCCGTGCTTAAGCCCAATTCCCCTGATTAACCCGACGAAGGTCTTGCCTGTATCGTAAGCCCTCTCAATAGCCGCTACCTTTAATATATCCTTACCGGTATCGGGCTTGAGCTGACCGTCTGACACCGGCATATCTACGACCTCTTCCCTGGTGATTAAATTGGTGACCTGGTCTATCAGCCTGACTTTTACCTGGCGGCGGCTGCTTTCTACCGGGATGGCAAAGTCGCCAGCCTCAAAGTTCCTGGCTAGATGTATGCTGTTTTGAATTGATTTGGGGTAATTGTGTTTTCTTGGCAGGACAACTAGCCGACCATTTTGGGCAACCACCTGCCCATTACTGATGACATATTCAGCCTGGATAGTCCGCAGCTCTGGGATAATGACAATATCAGCATACCTGCCCGGGGCGATGCCGCCGATAAGGTCATCTATAGCAAAGTGCCGGGCGGTATTTATTGTTGCCATCTGTATCGCCAGAATAGGACTGAAGCCGAGGTCGATGGCTTTTTGCACCACGAATTCCATATGTCCCCCGCTAATAAGGTGCCCCGGTCCTATGCCATCGGTTGATAGTGCCAGCCGGGTGAAATCAATATTTTCCTCCCTTATCGGGGAAATGGCTTCCAGTTCCCTTCTTATTTCGCCTTCCCGTATCAATACAAACAGCCCCAACCTTAGCCGTTCCACGACCTCCTCTACGGTAACTGGCTCATGGCAGGAAGAGACACCAGATGAAATATAGGCTTGCAGCTTGCTGCCCCTGGCACCGGAGCTGTGCCCGTCAACCTTCTTACCTAGCCTTATTGTCTCGGTGATAAGGTCAAGGATTCGGCGCTCGCCATTAACCACCTCACTCCAGTAAGGCTCACCTAAGCTGATGACCTCTTTTCTTCTCAGTAGTTTGCGCAGTTCGTTAACGGTGATGGCATGTTTTTCAGTTACCGGGCTTAAGGTGACCATTGGTGGAGCGGCAATAAAAATTTTTACCGGCTGGTTTTTGGTCGACCTCAAAAATTGAATAACCCCCCCATACCCCAGAACAGAAGCAATATTGGAAGTCTCGGTAATAATAGTGGTAGTGCCCCCTTTGATAGCAAACCTTAGTATTTCGCTGATAGAATAGTTGCCATCTATATGAGTATGACCATCGATAAGCCCGGGTATCAGGGTCTTACCGGCAGCGTCAATGACCCTGGTTGAGGAACCGATAGATTTACCAGCCTCTTTGCCGACATAGGCTATTTTGTCGCCTTTAATGAGGACAGCCCCTTCCAGCACCTCCCCGGTGTAAACATTTACTATAGACCCGTTAACGATGGCTAAATCAGCCTCAGCCTCACCCAGAGCCACCTTCATTAGTTCATACCTCTGCACCTGACCCTTTGCCACTGAGCCTGCCATAGAGTAACCCCTTTCTACCCACGTTGCCTCATTATATAGTCTCTGGGGTAAAATTGCGATTTTAGAGGAGGGTATCAAAAAGGGATTTTGATTTGGTGACCCACCCCCTTTGTCCCCCTCCCTTGATAAGGGAGGGGGAATAAAAAATAGAGAGGGGCTTCGCCCCTCTCTTGATTAACTCCCCGTTCTTTTTACAAGTCTGCAGTCTTCGATTTAACATATAATTCTAATAAGCGAAACATATGATCCAGATGAAATTTAAATCTCTTATTTCTGTAATTTTGGAGCTGTTTAACGAATTTTAGAGTCTCGGGTGCGTCACCTCTATTTATCCTCTGTAGAAGTTCCGCTCTTTTCATAGCGCTGTATCTTCGTAGGTCTGCCACGGCATTTTCATCAGCAACCTGATAAATCTTGGTGTACAGTTTATCAATATCTCCTTTATCAAAGGCTTTCTTTATATCTATTGTAAGATTTTTGATTATGTTGATGTCAGGCATGCTCATAGTTTTTATTCACTTCCTGGTCGATGGTTTTTTAACATTACCTAGGTAGTCCATTAGACCAGTCTTTCGGCCTTTTAGGCGCCTTAAGGCTTCTGGGTGCTCTGGTTTTGGTAACGCAATATAGGCACGACCATGGCCTCCTGCAAGTTGACGCTGAGCTTTTGAAATTTCGCTGGCTGTAGATTTAACTTCAACGCGGATACGGGAGCACTTTACATCGGGGCTTCTCCCAGGTCTATATTTGCAACCATGAATTTTCGCTATTCGTCGTGCAGCTATATCATGAGATGTCGCCATTGTTCTTCCTCCTTTCACCTCAACATTTGGTATACCCGCAGCTGGGGCAGTTGTAGCACCCCTCTTGATACACCAGAAGGTTGCCACAGTCGGGGCACTGCCCGGCTGAGTTCTTGGCTAAGCCGTAGTCCTCCGGCTTGGGCTGGGCTGCCTCACCGCCAACGTGCTTTTCCAGAACGCTGGCAATAGCATCGGCGCAGGAGAGTACGGACTTGCCCTCCTCCCAGGCAATAGACGGGCAGCGGATGCCCCGTAGCTGCCTCACCACTGAGGCGACATCTACCCCAGACCTCAACGCCAAGGAGATAAGCCGGCTGGTGGCTTCAAGCTGGGCTGAGGCACAGCCTCCGGCCTTGCCCAGGCTGGAGAAGACCTCGCATATCCCTTGGTCATCAGAATTCACCGTTACATAGATATAGCCACAGCCGGTGGTTACCCTCTCGGTAACCCCGTTGGTTACCTTTGCCCTCTTCCTGGGGGTAAGCCCGACGCCTTCAACCTTCTCCTCTCTGCCCGTGGTCAATACCTGAGCTTCACGGCTTCTATCCCGGTAGATAGTTATCCCCTTCAACCCCTCCTCATAAGCCATCATATAGACCTTGGCTATGTCTTCCCTGGTAGCCTCGTGGGGGAAGTTGACCGTTTTGGAAACAGCGTTGTCCGTTGACCGCTGAAAGGCTGCCTGCATCCTGACATGCCACTCCGGGCTTATCTCATGGGCGGTAACAAATAACCGTTTGATTCTATCCGGGATTCCATCTATATCGTGGAACCTGACTCCAGCGGCTAGCTGCTGCATAAGCTCCACAGAGTATAAGCCCTCCCTCTTGGTTACTTCCTCAAAATAGGGGTTTACCTCAACTAGCTGGGCACCATCAAGGATATTTCTGGTATAGCTCAGAGCAAAGAGGGGCTCAATGCCACTGGAGCAAGCGGCGATTATGCTCAGGGTGCCGGTGGGAGCGATGGTGGTGCAGGAGGCATTCCTCACCTTCAGACCCCCGGGCACATCATAGATGCTGCCACTGAAGGCGGGAAAGACGCCCCGTTCCTTGGCTAACCCTGCTGACGCTTTACGTGCCTCATCGTGGATAAAGTGCATAATCTCGGAGGCAACCTGTAGCGCCTCCTCCGAATCATAAGGGATGCTCAGCTTGATTAACATGTCGGCAAACCCCATCACCCCAAGCCCTATTTTTCTTGAATTCTTGGTCATCTTCTCTATCTCGGGTAGGGGGAATTTATTAACGTCAATAACATTATCTAAAAACCTGACCGCAATCTTCACCGTCTCAGCCAGCCTGGGATAATCAATCTCAGTAGTTCCCTTGGTGGTTCGTAGCATCCTGGCTAGATTTATAGAACCAAGGTTACATGATTCATAAGGGAGTAATGGCTGCTCACCACAAGGGTTGGTAGACTCAATCTTGCCCAATTGTGGGGTGGGATTATCCTTATTTATCTGGTCAATAAAGACAATGCCCGGGTCGCCCGTTTTCCATGCCATATCCACTATCTTATCGAACACCTCTCTGGCGTTGAGCTTAGTTGCCACCTTTTTGGTGCGTGGATTTACCAGATTGTAGTCACTGCCAGCCTTGACTGCCTCCATAAACTCAGCGGTTACCGCTACCGACAGATTGAAGTTGGTAAAAGTAGTCGGGTCACCCTTGGCGGTGATGAACTCCATAATATCGGGGTGGTCAACATTAAGGATAGCCATGTTTGCCCCCCGCCTCGTCCCCCCCTGCTTGGTGACATCGGTGGTAGTGTCAAATACCTGCATAAAGGAAACCGGACCACTAGCCACACCGGAGGTGGACTTGACAAAGTCACCCTTGGGTCTTAACCGGCTGAAGGAAAATCCAGTCCCACCACCGCTCTTATGGATAAGGGCGGTATACTTTACGGCGTCAAAGATGGACTCCATGGAGTCGTCAACGGGAATGACAAAGCAAGCTGATAGCTGACCCAGCTCCCGCCCGGCATTCATCAAGGTAGGGGAGTTAGGCAGGAACTCCA
>Ga0315296_10002628_pt1 | contig 15248 bp, 16 predicted proteins | sample YL17G14_18_MG_FD_203921 | JGI IMG/M metagenome (GOLD analysis project Ga0315296, IMG submission 203921) | Sediment microbial communities from Yellowstone Lake, YNP, Wyoming, USA - YL17G14_18 | ecosystem: Environmental > Aquatic > Freshwater > Lake > Sediment | place: USA: Wyoming | collected... | reverse complement strand
CTCCTTTGTCCTTTATTAACTCTAGTATACGTCATCTAGTTTGGGTAAATCAATACCATGCCTAGAATCTTTGACATAGTGCTAGCCAGCTCATATAATTAGTTCAACTACAATCTCTTTAGAGGTGTGTTCTTGGCGAAGAAAGACGAATTGGCGGTAAAACAGGAGCAAGCGCCGGATATTGAACGCATTAAACGGCGCCTTGATATCCTAGACCACCGCCTGGATAATATTGACTCAGTGGTTAGTGCTGTTGCTGAGCGGGTGATGATGCAGCCTATTTCGTTTAGTATAACCTGCCCCCACTGTGGCAAGCATATAGAGATTGCCATTATCGGTAGTGAGAAGCCAAGCCGCTGACGCAGCAGTAAAACGGGTCGCCAAGGGTTAGCTAGCAAACAATCTAATATAGGTTGACAAAATAATTACAATGTAGTTATTATTGTTAGCTTGAGGAGTGTGGGTTACGACAGACATAAAATCTTATCTGTCTGCCTATTTTCTTTGACTAGCGAAAGGAGGAAACGAATTGGAGATAGTTACTACCATTAACCGTGTCAAGTATGATGTCTTTAGATGGAGGTACGAGCTTAGCATACCGAAGAAGATAGCCCTAGCACTTGGCATGGCCTGTCTTACTGGCTTGGTTGCTCAGATTAGAATTGTTCTTCCCTGGAGTCCAGTACCGGTGACCGGTCAGACTTTTGCTGTGCTCCTCGCTGGTGTGCTCTTGGGAAGGTGGTGGGGAGGTACAAGTCTGGCTATCTATGCTGGGCTCGGTGCTGCAGGAGTTCCTTGGTTTGCCGGCTGGGACAGCGGCCTGGGTTACCTTGCTGGGCCCACCGGAGGATACATAATTGGTTTTATCTTGGCTGCCCTTTTCGTGGGTCATTTCACCGATAAGTATATTAGGTCAAGAAGCTTTTTTAGTATGCTCGGGCTCATGTTTTTTGCCAACTTTATCCTCATCTATGTTCCCGGGCTCCTTCAGTTGGGGCTATGGCTCAACTTGGTGAAAGGAGAACCAGCAGCCTTTACTAGCCTTCTCATGATGGGAGCCATTCCCTTCATAGCCGGTGATATTACTAAAGCTGTCATAGCAGCTGCCATAGCCAGGGGAGTAACACCTAAATTAGCCTACAACGGAGAGGTAGATAAAGGCAAGTGGGCGAACTGGCGCGTCCCTTGAAAAACCAGGCGGGTTGACGTGGGGAAGGGTGTCTAGTAGAATTACTTTATATTGGTGGGCGGTTAGCTCAGTTGGTTAGAGCGCTGCGTTGACATCGCAGAGGTCAGTGGTTCAAGTCCTCTACCGCCCACCATATGGGTTGGCTTTCCCAGTTCCACGGGTTAGACCAGGGCATTTTAAATAATTCCCCAATCTTTGTAACCCTGCTGAATAGTAGCCACGTATTCCGGGGAAGGTTTGGTCTCTTCTGACTGTTCCACCTTGATATAGGCTACGGCTTTTACCGCTTCACCCTCCTCGGGGAAGACAACCACTTCTCTCCGATTATAGATATTAGGGTAGCCTTCATGTTTGTCAAGTAACCTCAAGTCCTTCTCCGAAATTTCATAGATAGCACCAATAACCTTATCACCTCGAAACGGCTTGATGCTGGCAACCCCACCATGCCACTTTCTTGACCACCCGGTGAATATTAGCTTGTAATTGGGGAGGGTGGCGGTGAACTTTGGCTTGGCATCGGGGCAGCGTTCCGACATCTGCCTGTGACTAAGGTTAAAGGCATAGGCAAAAAAATACATCATTCTCTCCAATCCCCAGCGGTTTAATTATACACTGTCATAGTAGCCTAAAGCTACAAAACGGCGGCAATTGCTAAAATTCAGCAAAAGGTTCAAAATATTGAGCACGAAATGACAAGAGAGGAGATGCTAAATGGTTAAGAAGGTAGTTAAGAAAGTAGCTAATAGAGTGATTCTTGGCGTTTTAGTCTCCGCCTTGGTCTTCACTGGCACCCTCTGCACCTACGCTTTTCACCTCGGCGCGAAGATTGATGCCCTGAGTGAACAATTGGTAGCTTCCCAAAAGCAACAGGCAGCCGAAATTAGTGCCCTTTGTGATGAAATGATAACTTTTAAGGGGGAGACGCTGGCAATTAAGACACAGACTCTAGCCAGGATTGATGCCCTGGATAATGAGCTAAGGGGTGTTGCCATTGAAATGGAACAATCGGTCATAGATGCTGGCAAGCTGTATCAGGAGGTTAGCCAGGGTGTAGTCAGGATTAGTGACGGAGAAAAGGTGCTCGGTTCAGGATTTGCCTTTGACTCCGAGGGTCATATCCTTACCCCTCAGCATGTAGTGGAAGGGCAGAGCCAGATATATATAATCTCGCCCGACGGTTATACCTCACCAGCCACTATCGTCGGCGCCTGCGAATATACTGACATTGCGGTACTACAACAAAGTTTGCCTATCCCGGCGTTAACACTGGCGGACTCCACCATGGTAAAGGTTGGCGAGCCGGTTATAGTTATCGGTAACCCTCTCGGGCTGCCCGAGGCTATTACTTCAGGCATTGTTAGCCAAACAAACCGATTTGTAGAAGTGGGGTATGATACGAAGACTCAGTGGGTGGCTAGTATAATCCAGTTTGATGCCGCAGTCAATTTTGGTAACTCCGGTAGCCCTCTGCTGAACTCTAAAGGAGAGGTCATCGGGATGGTTATCGCTCGGGTTGACCCCAAGCTGGGAGACGGGGTCTATTACGCTGTTTCTTCAAACAAGGTGAGGAGGGTTGCCCTCTCCCTCATTGAGCGGGGCTCTTTTGACTACCCTTGGCTCGGGGTTGAGATAGCTAACCTTACCCCGGAGACGGCTAGAGCCAGAAATCTGGAAACAGTTAATGGGGTAGTGGTTAAAACGGTTATACCGGTTACTCCGGCTGAGGCTGCCGGTATCAAGGTTGATGACATTATAGTAGCGATTAATGGGACGCTGGTTCAGGAAGTGGCTGAGCTTACCTGCTATCTGGGGGAGTATGCCAGCCCAGACGACGAGGTTACCCTTGCCCTAATACGGGATGGGGCAAAAATAGAACTACCCGTAAAAGTGGGCAAACGGTAGATTGATATAAGGCTAATAGGTATATGGCAATGATTATCCAGTGTGATTTTGATGGCACGATTACCGAGGAAGACGTCAGTTTTATGCTGCTTGATGCCTTTGCCCCAGGTGATTGGCGAGAATGGCTCGAGCACTACAGGGAGCATAAGATATCTGTTGGCGAGTTCAATACCAGAGCCTTTGCCATGGTCAAGGCGAGTAGAGCTGAGCTACTTGAGGTTGCCCGGGACAAGGTCAGGTTGCGTGCTGGGCTTCATGAGCTGGTAGGCTATTGCCGGAGCCGAGGCTTTCGCTTCGTCATTGTAAGCAATGGGCTGGACTTCTATATAACGGCAATTCTGAAGGATGCTGGCTTGGGAGATATTGAGGTATATGCGGCGAAAACCCGGTTCTATCGCCGTGGGCTTAAGGTTCAATATATAGGTCCGGATAGCACCCCACTGGTCAGTGATTTCAAGGAGGCTTATACCAGAGCATTCCTCAGGCAGGGCTATCGGGTAGTATATGTGGGGAACGGTCCGTCTGATATCGCCCCGGCGGTTCATGCTCATCACATCTTCGCCACGGACGGGTTGCTTGACGGCTGTAGGGAAATGAGCCTTGAATGTACGCCGTTTAATGACCTCAATGACATTGTCAGGGGCTTGGAGTCTCTATAGGAGATTGTTTATTAACCTCACCCCCTTAATCCCCCTCTCCTTGAGAAGGAGAGGGGGAAGACACTTTAGAGAGGGGCGAAGCCCCTCTCTTACCTACACTCCCCCTTCCCTTAATAAGGGAAGGGGGTCAGGGGGATAGGTTGCTAAACGACCTCTCTATAGGCGACTGGTTTTTATTCCCACAATTTTTCAATATCTTTTTCTGCTTCCTTAGGGATAAAGTCCTTGTAGGATTGGGCAGAGCCATACTCCCTCGTCCTGACCACCACTGCCACCGGCACGGCGTGACCGAAAATTAGCGCCTGTTGTTTGGATTCCAGCTTTGACAACACTGATTTGAGCTCGCTTTTATTAGGCACCCCGGTAAGCACACTATCAACGTCCCGCTCATCATCAAGTAGACAGGTTATCTTGGTTCCCATCTGCGACATAACCTCGCTGTCAATGCCACTGGGTCTCTGGTCAACCACCAGCAAGGTGACATTATACTTGCGCATCTCACGGGCAATGGTGCCGAAGATAGTCTGGCTGGCGACCTCGGGATTTAGGAACCGGTGTGCCTCCTCAATAGTTATCACCAGTGGGCGTGGTGGGGCAGTAGCCTCGCCGATGGCTCTCTCCATACCTTCCCGGTATCGGGCATGGATACGACGGGTAAGCAGGTTAGCCACCAGAATATAAGCAGTAATATCGGTATATCTGCCGAATTCCAGAATAACATTTATTCCCCGGTCAAGGTATTCCAGGATTCGTTTAACTGCATTATCCGGGGCGTCGGATACTAAGAAGGGGAGCCGTCCAATGGTTGCCAGACCTCGTTGCAGATTCTGAAGAGTGCCCTCATGTATGTTCAAACCTTCTGGCAATTCCTCAGTGCCTTTCAGGTTAAGGGTATCCTGTAGCCAGCTCTTGCCAAATCTTCCAGATAGCTGGTAGACAGCTTCAACGGCAAGCTCGGTAAGGTTTAATGTCTGGCGCAGTAGGGCAATGTCCTCAGGCTCTATCTCGTCATAGCCTATCCTGACGACAAAATCGGTGCTCACCCGCCGGCGCCGTGAGCTTTCCTCATCAAGAGTAAACACCGCCACCTGTGACGAGAAGAGCTGCTTTAGGGCTTTAACCCTCCGCCCCCGCTCGTCCCGGCTTTCCCAGCCGTACTCACTATGCATATCAAAGACCAGATTTACTGCCGTCCCCTTCTGGAGCATGCCAATTAAAAGCAACCTGGTGAGAAAGGTCTTCCCGGTGCCACTCTTACCGAAGACGCCATTGGAGCGCTTGACAAACTCTTCCAGGTTGAGACAGACCTTGGTCTCCATATCCAGCGGCGTGCCGATAAAGAACCTCTTTTCATCCTCAGTGCCAAAGACGAGCTCAACATCTCTTTGGGAGGCAAGCTTTACCACTGAGAAATGGCTGGGAATAGTCTTGACTGGCTGGGGTCCTTCAAGCATAGTGGCAACATCGCCACTGATGACGAGGCTGGGGGAAACGTGAAGCGTGCCGAAGGTGCTGGTTCCAGCTATTACCTCAGCGATAAAGGGGTCAGAAACATCAGGCGGGGTAAGAGAAAGCTTCTGGTCAGTTACCCCGAGGCTGACATCGGTTATCATGCCGAAGAAGCGCCGTTTTTGTCCTTCAATGGTGACAAACCGCCCCACCACCATATCCTCCACCGAGGCTGAGCTATCAAGCCTGACCTCCACCCCTTTACCCAGTGAGCCAGATACGACAATACCAAGCCTCTGATTTTCCTGAGTCATCCTCTAATCCTCCCCAGAATGGCTTTAAGCTGGTTAAGGTTACCACTAAGTAATATGGCTAATTCCTTGCCCGCTGCCACCAGAAAAGCGTGGCGGTCTTCATATGCCTGGCTCATCTGGCGAATGCAGGCAGAGATAAGCTCCTCGGTTGATACCGGCAGACGGGCGTTTATTATTATATTAAGGAAGTCAAAGGACTGGCTGAACTCCTTGACCTCTTCAGGAGGGCACTGGTAGACAAAGCTATGGATTCGGGCTGGCGTGGGTGGAAGGTAGTGGCATAGTTTGTCATCCAGCTTGTGCCCCACCACCACCACCTCAAACTCGCTTTTAAGCAGCTTTAGTAGCTGGGGGCTTGAGCGGTAAATATCCTCTTCTGTTTTTTCCTCCCTGCCCCGGGCAATCGGGCGCCTGCCCGGCTCAAGGCTGGTGGTGGCAGCGTTATAGACGATGCCATAAAGCTCCAGCGGCAAATCTCTGGTCTTCACCAGACTGCCCAGTGGCGGAATCTGGTAAAGCTCATAGCACTGGGCAACAAAATCCGTCGTGCTGGCTTCAATAACCTCGCCGACTCTTTGTTCGGTCTTTATCTACCTCACCCCCTTTATCCCCCTCTCCTTCAAAGGAGAGGGGGAGGTTTTTGAAAGAGGGACTTCGTCCCTCTACAACTCCCTATAGTATTGGGGGCTTCGCCCTTCTTACTTCCCTATTTCTTCTTTTCTTCTTGCTTCTTCTCCTGCGCCTTCTTGGGCTTCTTTACATTCTTTCTGCCTTTAGTTCCCATTTTTGTCCTCCTGTTTATCATACTCACCATCCAGATAAAGTCACGGAGTTGGCGTGCTCGGATGGGGTGAAGTCAGGACAGGCAAGTATGTGATATAGCTGCCGATTCTCACATCGTCCCTGCCATCATGAATTTTAAGGTCAATGACAGATGTATCCGTTGTACCCCAGTAGTTGTGTGTGGCATCAATAGTGGGCGAGAAGGTTGGTTCTAGCCACAGGATGATTCCTTCTATGTCAACAAAGGAGTTAAACTGGACGGCCATCTTATTCGGAGTTTGCGGAGTTCCTCCCCCACAATTGCAGAGTGGTGAGAGCAATCCCTCAAACAGATTGTACCTGATATTAATTCCATATTCATTGGCATACGAGTAGATGCCTCCGGTGTTGACAAACTTGTTGTACTCAATATTAATCTCGCCTGAGGGTCCGTCTAGTTCGATGATTGCTTCGGCAAATGGATAATTGCTCCGGCCCGGAGTCAAGTTAATTAGCTGAGAATACCTCAAATTGAGCTTGCCCCACCTATCCCACAAACGATACCCATTCTTAAAAACGCAATATTCAAAGTCTCCGATACCATGACCTGGGTCTGTGCTAATAATAGTGGAATTACCTTCCCCGTCAAATACTATCGGCTCTTGGGCATTGCCATGAGCATGTATTGTACCCAATAACAAGAACATATCACCTTCGCTGGGCTTAGAGATAGCCACACCTGGTTCAATGGTTAGGGTTATTCCCTCTGGTATTTGGATGGTCTCGGTTATTTCATATGGACTTTTTTCTGCTGTCCATATAGTATTACTAGAGATGATGCCACCAACCTCCGTTGCAGCCTCAGCCGGTGGAGGTGTTGTATCAGCGAAATGAGCAACGATGCTCTTATCCGAATCCATAGTAATGGTAATAGTAGCTGCAGAACCTGAAGCAGCACCATCCCAATAATCAAAGGTATAACCACTGGCAGCAGTAGCGCTAAGTGTCACTTGGGTGCCTTCTTCATACTGGCCGCTCGAAGGCGATACAGAGCCTGCTCCTGCAGGGCTGACACTTACACTGAGGGTATAAGTAGTAGGAGCAGGTTCCTCAGCCGGTGGAGCTTCAGCTTCCGGTGGTGTAGCTGGTGCACCACAAGCGCCCAACAAAAGAATGCCGATAATTAGAACTGGCAATAATATCCGTTTCATTTCATCCCCCCTTACTTTTGTCCTCCTGTTTTGGCTGGTGCTTATGATGGCTAAGAGGTTCGTGTACCTCACGAGTTATTTCTCCGGTCTCCGCATTTTCAACAACCTCGTGGTATTCATCCTTCTCTTTGTCTATGATTCTTTCCAGATTTACTCCCTTTTTTAACTCAGGGTCACCACTTTCATACTGACCTTGTTCAATTTGTTTTTTAAATTTCTCAAAGCCCTGCTGCTTTTGCCTCGCTCTTGAGTTTGCACGAAGTGCAAGGCCGAGAGTGAGATTAGCACTTTTGTCATAGGCTTTATGGAGTTGCCCGCTTTCTCCACATTCTGGACATGGGCCTATATGGTTAGGGGGCAACTCTGCGCCACATTTACACACATATTTAAAATCACTATCCATAAGTTACCCCTCCCAAAACCGGGAGTTTAAGAGGGCTACCGCCCTCTTTTTATATTATACTCCCCCTCTCCTTAAAAGGAGAGGGGGTCAGGGGGTGAGGTTACCATATTAAATTCGGGTTCCCTGAAAAATCAAAGATTTTTTAGGGTGAAAAGGGGGTGAGGTTACATCTATACCCACCTTGTCCTTTTACTAAAACTCTTGGCGGAGGTGGGGGTGGGCATTTTTTCTTCCACCATCAGTGACTCCACCAGTTGCCAGAACTCTTCTCTATCGGCGGTGGTTACCACCGCCTGCTCATGGGCTTCGCTTAGCGCTACCGGATAGCCAAGCCCCCGCTGGCATTGGTCTAAGACTAAGGCGTGAGTCAAATTGAGCAAGCCTTCGTCTTTTGCCACCCACTGGGGAATCTCAACCCTGGCTATTTCATCACCCACCCTGAGGTAGAAGAAATAGACCTTGTGCCCTCCATAGCGTTTCTGAACAATAGACGACTGAGTCATAAATAGGGCTGACCTTTCTCCACTGGCTAATAGAGCTATAAATAGCTCCCGGTCTTGAACACCAGCCACTTTATCACAGTCTTTTGCCTTATTTGGGCAGTAGCGGTCGCAGTCGGGCGCTTCATGCGGGCATACGGCAACACGCAGCACATTAACTACATCAGTGCTGCGGGAAAAGCTGATATAGCTGGCAAGAGCCAGCCTTTTATCACTATTAAGCCTTCTCATATCCTCAAGATAAGAGATAAAACCCTTGTCCAGAAGTGCCTCAGTAACGAATTCGGGGTAAGCCTCAAGACCCCACAAAATAAGCGAGCCATCAAGTAGTGCCAGTGTTGAACTACCTGAGGGTAGCTCTGCCGCCAGCTTAGATAATTGACAGCACTCCTCAACACTGCGCTTTATACCCAGAAGTACGCCTTCTACTGGTTGCTCCCGACCTTTGGCTGGCGTAATCACCAGGTCTTCATCCCCAAAATAGAGCTGGGGAAAACTATCAAGCAGGGCGTTGGGATTGACACCATAGTCAAGAACGGCAGCCCCGATATTTATCAGATAGCACCTTGTTGACTTGTGACGGTCAACATCAATATGAGAGCCATCAGTAGCAATAACGGTAAATTCTGGGGGGAGGAGTGGTGGTTTATAGTGCCGGTCAAGTCCGTCAACCAGACCAGCCACCAGCCAGGTGGTCTTGCTTGAGGCAATCTTTTTTTGAAGATAGTCAAGGTCGGTTGCCTTATGGAGGGTATACAGGGCAAACTGAAGGTGCTCCTGTCTTTCCTTGCTGCCAGCCTTCAGCCTGGCAACCATGTCCCCAACCTGAGCCACCACCTTAATTAAGTCCAGCGACATCTCTCCCCCAACTAACGCCGTTACCTCAAGATGCCTCTGACGATAACATCCACCGCCTCGCTCTCATCCAGCCCCCTTGCCATTAAGGTTTCCACCTGTTTTCTATCTATACTGCCGATAGCTGCTTCGTGGGTTACCTTGGCCTTCCCATTGGTTACTGAGACTATGGGTATTGCTCTGGCTACTGCCTCTGTCCCGTTAACCAGCTCAATGCAGTCAACATGCCCTCTGGCGTAGGGGGCATTACCGTAGGTTTCTCCCTTGACCTCAGCCTTAGCCTTATCGCTTAGCACTATGCGGCTTTTGGCTAGACCCCTCGCCCCTACTCCGTTGAGGTGGATTTTCTCCCACACCTTTATATCATCAGAACCTTTTCCGTATACTTTTACCACCAGCTCAGCCACTGCCTTGTCCTGGCAAAATACCTCAAAATCATAGTCAAGCTTCCCGACACGCCCCTGGCTTAAGGTGAAGGTGCTCTGCCATACACCGCCCTTCCCCACCCTAATTTTTGCCTTGGGAATTACCTCAATGCCGCCGAACTCTCCATGATAATGGGTTTCCTTATAATCAAACCTGGCATTACTACCAATGTCTATATCAGCGTCCATCTTGTGTATCACCTTGACGGCGTTGGGGAAGATGCAGTGGGCAATTACATTTACATCGCTATTATCCTGAGCGTTCACCTTCATGATAATTTCCTGAAGTCCTTCTTTGGGGAGAATGCCAAAGCAGAGGTGCACCGGGTGGGGTATTTTAGCTCCTTCTTCTACCAGGAGATGGATATTAACACCAGTTTTGGTCTCCTTGGTCTCTACTTTTATTCCCTTGACTCCATCATTACTCAGCACCCTATTCTTATGGATAACCAGCTTGGCTATATCCTTATTTTGTAAGGCGCTCTTATCCCCGCCCGCCTTTTCATAGGCATCAAGCATTCCCTGATATTCTTTCTCCACTGAGTAGCTAATCATGTCACCTCAATGTGCTGGCTCGTTGATATGGAGGCAAGTTCGGCAGTTATCCTTGAACCACTGGTTTGTTTCTAAAGGTGCTCCGGTTCTAATTATCTTACCAGCACATAGTATAGACACCAGGTGGGCTATTTCTGCCACCTTTTCACTATGGGTAATCAGTAAAACCGATGAGCCCTGCCGGTTCATTTCTACTATGCCATTAAGTATCAAAGGTAATGCGACAATATCTATGCCAGAGTCAGGTTCATCCAGTATCGCCAGTTTTGGGCGCATAGCTAACACCGAAGCCAGCTCAATCCTTTTCCTCTCCCCACCACTCAAGGTGTTGTCAATGTCCCGGTCTAGATATCTGTCTGGCTCCATCCCCACCATCCATAAATAGCGTTCAATGTGCTCAATCCCCTGATTATTGCCGCTGAGCATGAGGTAGTCTCTGACCCTCAGCCCCTCAATCCTGGCTGGCTCTTGCCAAGCTAGACTTATCCCCATCTTTGCCCGCTGAGAAACAGAAAGGTCAGCAATATCCTGACCTTCAAAAATAATTCTCCCCGCGGTGGGCTTGTAGTTATTTACCCCCATTATGAGGTAGGCGATGGTGGTCTTACCGGTTCCATTTTCCCCCAGAATCCCGTGGATTTCACCCTTGTTAACATGCAGGCTTAAATCATCAATTATTGATTTACCATTTAGCATTAACCGGAGACTTTGCACAACCAACATACTGCCACCTCTAGCCAGCGCCTATATCTAGCTGTTCAATAACAGTATAATGCATTGAGATGACGAACTCAAACGTCATCTTGAGATTGTTTTTTAACCTCACCCCCTTTATCCCCCCTCTCCTTTTTTAAGGAGAGGGGGAAGAGAAGAGAGAGGGGCTGGCACCCCTCTTAGACGCCCCAACGAAAACAGGAGATTGGGGGCAAAGCCCCTAAGGGTGGGAGGGTGGGAAAAAAGAGATAAGCTTAAAACGTGGGGGGATGGGGTCAATACGGCAAAGAATTGACAATACCAGTTAAAACTAGCTATCATCCAAGCTAATATGGAAGTAGGCTATGTCTATGACCCCATCTATCTCAAACATGACACCGGAGAGCATGTGGAAAATGCCGGAAGGCTGGAGGCAATTATCTCCCGTCTTGAAGAAACCGGGCTAAAGCAGCAGCTAACGCCGATTAAACCCCGAATAGCCTCCGTTGAAGAATTATCGCTGGTGCACCAGAAACAGCATATCTCGCATATCCAGGATGTCGCCAAGAAGGGTGGTGGCTGGCTTGATGCCGATACCGTAATGTCGCCTGATTCTTACCAGGTTGCCCTCTATGCTACTGGTGGTGCTATCGTCGCCACCGAGACGGTTATGGAGGGGAAGGTAGATAGTGCCTTTGCCCTGGTCAGACCCCCAGGTCACCACGCCACCCCTCGGCAAGCTATGGGCTTCTGTCTATTTAATAACATAGCTGTTGCTGCCGAGCATGCCCTGGCTAGATATAAGCTTGAACGCATCCTAATCATTGACTTTGATGTCCATCATGGTAACGGAACTCAGGAAATTTTTTATGACCACCCTGGGGTGATGTATATATCAACCCACGAGTACCCCTTCTACCCAGGGACAGGCAGTGTTGAGGAGACCGGTAGCGGGTTAGCCAAGGGAGCCACAGTTAATATACCGTTGCCCGCTGGCTGCGGCGATAATGAATATCTACAGGTCTTTGAACAGATTATTATCCCGGCAGCCAAGCGGTTTGAGCCCCAGCTTATTCTGGTGTCCGCTGGCTACGACGCTCACTGGGCTGATGGGATAGCCCTGATGCAGGTGAGTGTCTCCGGCTTTGCTCAAATGGTAAGGATTATCACCGGGTTAGCCAATGAGCTATGTGACGGTCGTTTGGTCTTTAGCCTGGAGGGTGGGTATCATCTCGGCGCTTTAGCTGCTTCAGTAAAAGCCACCTTTGACATCCTTTTGGGTAACACCAGTACTGATGACCCCCTTGGTCAGTCACCACGTAGCTTCACGGCACCGAAGATTGACAGCCTGATTAGGGCAATAAAGGAAGCACACGCTCTACCTTAGGCTCGGGCTGGGTGCAGAAACCTGCCCCACTCCCCCTTCCTCCAGACTACCAGCAGCGATGCCGCGGTACCGATTGAACTATAGGTCCCGGTAACAATACCTACCAGAAGCACGACCGCAAGATTCTGAATGGACGCACCAATAACAAGCAAAAGCGCAATAAGTATAAATAATGTTCCGATTCCGGTTATAAGGGTACGAGACATAGTCTCTACCAGGCTATAATTAACCACCGCCTCAAAATCAGGACTGATACCCTTTTTTTGATTCTCACGTATTCTGTCAAAGATAACAATGGTGTCGTTGACGCTATAACCAATAACCGTCAGAACGCCGGCGATAAACATCAAGTCAACCTGCCAGCCAAATATGCCACCGAGGATAGCAAAAACCCCCACCACCACTAGCACATCATGGACTAGCGAGGCTACGGCACAGACACCCCAGCGGAAGGGATTGGGCATGCGGTGGAATGCCCAGCTAATATAGACCAGCATGCCAATGGCTGAGATAATTACAGCAATAGCTGCATTGCGTGCCGTATCAGCCGCAGCCTTTGCCGATACCAATTGAAAGCCCCCATCCTGAAACTGACCCACTTTGTCAGTTAAGCCAGTTCGCAGGGCTGCCTTAGCGGCATCGTTGAGCTCCGGCAAGTCGAAAATAAAGTCGGTGCCAGCCTTTCTAACAATAGCGCTGCCACTGCCGTACCCCAAATCAGCTAATGCCTGTATTACTTGCTGCTTGTCCACTGGCTGCGCAAAACTAATCGTAACCTCGGAGCCACTCTTGAACTCAATCCCCGGTTTAAGGCCAAAGACAAAAAGGGCAATAATACCAGCCAGGATAACTATCCCTGAAATCAAAAAATACCAGAATCTTTTTCCAATAATATCAAACATTTGCCTTCCTCTGATATGGAGCAAATAGCGACGTGTGACGGGCTAAACCAGTGCCAACGAAGGGGCGAAGGAAAGTGCGGGTAACCGTTATCGCTGTAAACATGCTTACCGCCACGCCGATAATGAGCGTTACGGCAAAACCTTTTGCCATATCGCTGGCGATAATATTGCTACTGCCTAACCAGTATAAAATGACTCCGGCTAGTATCGTGGTGATATTGCTGTCCCAGATTGCTGGCCAGGCGCGATTAAAGCCAGCGTCAATGGCTGCTCCCAGACCCCGGCCACCCCACATCTCCTCCTTCATGCGCTCAAAGATGAGCACATTGGCATCTATTGCCATGCCCACCGATAGAACGAAGCCGCCAATGCCGGCTAGCGTAAGGGTAAACATTGTTCCGGGTAACAACTTAAAGATGGCTAGGGTCAGAACCGCATAATAGACTAACGCCAGGCTTGCTATAAACCCCGATAGACGATAGTAAATAATCATAAAAAGCATGGTGGCAAGGATACCTATTATCCCTGCCTTAAGACTCTTCGATACAAAATCTGCCCCCAGCCACGGCTCAACATTCTTTTCATCACCGGTTCTATGCAGAGGTACCGGCAACCGCCCGGCATTCAACTGCTTGGACAAGGTTTGGGCTTCCTTTAAGCTCAGGCCTTCAATCTGCCCATTGGTTGAAATTTGCGACTTGACGGTAGGCGCTATCGGTCGACCATCATCCCCCAGTAGTGGCGCATCCCCTTCGAAAATACCCAGTGGCTTATCAATAAGCCGCCCCGTAACCTCCTCTGATAACTTGCTCCCCTTTTCATTCCACTCAAATACCAGCAGTATGTTACCGAGATTATCCTGGCGAACATAGGTATTCTCCTTAAAGTAGGCACTGGTCAGCTCTTTCTCCTGGCCATCAATGACAGCAGTAGCTGGCTTCCACTTACCCAGCTCGTCCTCCCATTTTGCTTCTTCACCCTCGGTTGCCAGTTCCCCAAACTCAAGTAGGGCTACGCGAGAGAGTCTTTCCTTTTCTGCATCCGTGAGGCTTTTTCCCGGCACCTCAACCAGAATCTGGTCACTGCCTAACCTGCGAACAGACGATTCGGCTACGCCCATAGGATTTATTCGGTTTTCTAGAACGGCAATGGCTCCATCGATGGCGCCTGCAGCATCGCTCGGCTTGACCCCAGATAGGTCAGCCTTATAGACGATACGGGTACCACCCTGCAAATCCAGCCCTAGCCGAATCCCCCTTCCACCTAATTTCCCCTTCTCAATAGGAAAAACCACAAATAGGGACAGAACAAAGATTGTTAATACGACCATGAAAATCAGAGTATTTCTTCCTGACATGTTTATTATCCTGCTTTAGTTAATAGGTGTTCACGAATATAAGATAAAGCCTCCTCCCTACTAGCTATCTCACCTGAGGCTTGCGCCTCCTGCACTGCTTCAAGCAGTTTACCAATCTTTGGCCCCGGGTTCAAGCCAAAGATATTAATTAAGTCATGCCCGTCAACCAGTTTGGGTGGAACAACAAGCTTCTCCTGCTCAAAGTACTGGGTTAACACATACTCCACTATTTGGGCATGCTCCTGCCATCTAGCTAGGTTTAGCTGTGGTCCCCTGGTGGCTAGGTGGTCGGCTAGGCTTAAAAATAGTATATCAATGCCCACCTCCCCGGTATCGCGAAAGTAACGGTAAATAGCCCGATGGCTGGGAAGTCCCCCCTGACTCATCTGCCCCGGTCTGAGGTGCTCCCTGACCATAACCTCCACCAGCTTTACCTCTTTGCTGCTAAACCTCAACCTTTCCAGAATATCTACCGCCAGGGCTGCCCCCAGCTTGCCATGCCCGAGAAAGTGCGTCCGACCATCTTCGCCAATGGCTTTGGTCTGAGGCTTAGCTACATCATGAAGCAGTGCTGCTAGCTTGAGCAGCAACCTTCTGGTGCTACCACGGCTAACCTCACGGCTAAAGTGCCGAGCCAGCAACTCTGACCAGGGGGCAATAGCCAGGACTTCATCACTGGCATATT
>Ga0315296_10002627_pt1 | contig 15250 bp, 17 predicted proteins | sample YL17G14_18_MG_FD_203921 | JGI IMG/M metagenome (GOLD analysis project Ga0315296, IMG submission 203921) | Sediment microbial communities from Yellowstone Lake, YNP, Wyoming, USA - YL17G14_18 | ecosystem: Environmental > Aquatic > Freshwater > Lake > Sediment | place: USA: Wyoming | collected... | reverse complement strand
CTCGCGAATCATAACGCCGGCTTTTCGCCATTCGTTGTTGCCCGGTCCAAGTATCCGGTCGACGCGTGCGATGATCTCGCCGTCGCCTGAGAGTTGCTTGTAGACATAGCGGAACTCGTCGGTCCCACCCCAGATATCCGTGCCCTCCGCGCTCATCGTGAAGGTGCCGGGCGGACTCTCTATAAAGTCCGGCGGATTGCCTCGGACGTAGAGTGTCAATGCCTTAACGTTGTTTATGGTCCAATCCTGCGGCGAGGTCCACTCGCGGAACGTCTCTGAGTAACGGGCCTTGCCGCCAGTTCCGCTATTGTCGTAAGCCAACGGCATCGACTGGCCGCCACCATGAACGGTAGTCATCTCAGCAAATGGAGCCTGACTGTAGCCCACAGCCGACCCGGTGCCGTTGCCGGGATAACCTGGCGCCGGTTCGGAGAATCCCCATCCGTCCTTCCAGGTCTGGAAGATTCTGCTGCCAACATCATCGGTGTAATCCTCAAAGTCATCGACGACGATAAAGTTGGCGGTGGTAAAGCTCCAGACGCTGCCTTTCCATAAGTCAACGCCGTTTACCTCATCTATACGCCAGTAGTAAGTGCTGTTCCACGCCAGTGGTGCTTCGGTGGGAACGTAGCTGTTAGCTGCGAGATTCTGCTGGCCTCGATAGATACCTGCTGAGGCCGTAGTGGCATCTGCCACCGCAGAGGCATCAGTACCCAAGTACACATTATGCTTAACAGCTTTCTCACCTACCGACCAGCGCAGAGTAGGCGTGTGCTTGACATCTACAGCACCGTTAGGCGGACTTGGGTTGCCGGCTGTTAGCGGAAGCTGCAACGCGCCTGCGGGAATTATCTGGCCGGGTGTGGAAGGACTCTGCCAGTATAGTTGTGCCACTGCGCCGCCCCCATTTTCATAGTATTCCACTCGAACGCCGTATCGCTGCCCGCGGACAAGGTTAATGGCCGAGCTGCTATGCGTGGTTGGTGCCTGATCTACCCAGGAATCAATGATCAGCACATCGTCCAGCCACATCCGGAAGCCGTCGTCAGTGTTACAGACGAACGTGTAAGGCTCAGAGTATTGCGCCTCCACCACGCCTACCCATCTGACCGAGAAGCTGTCGACAGCAATGGGAGCCCCCGGAGTACCACTGCCCCAGTTGAAGTTGATCGTAGGGTCTATACGGACCAGCACAGGAACGCCAGTTACATTCATGTTATTGAAGTAGTATCCTCTGATACCTGCGCTGGCGCCGATGGTTGTAAAGCTCCAAACTGTGCCCGGATACTTTGTGCCGGCGGAATCATATTCATCGATCCGCCAGTAGTAAGTCGTATCCAGTGCCATCGCTCCGGGGTCATAGGTTTTCGTTGCCTGCTGGCTGGCTTTCAATGTGCCGCCCGTACCATTAGCGACAGCAGCCTGGTCGGTGCCAAAGTACACGTCGTGCTTAACGCCGGTGGCGCCTGCAGTCCAGCTAAGGTCCGCATCGGTGGCGACCCACTTGGCGCCATCACGCGGGACCGGATCATAGGCGGTTAATGGCGCTGCCGTAAAGCTCCAGACATCGCCTGTGTGTATAGTAACGCCATCCGCCTCGACCTCATCGATACGCCAGTAGTAGGTGGTCCCTGGCGTAAGACTGCCACCCCAATAGACGGCCCACGTCTGTCGGATCTTGAACTCAGCCGGCCCCGGGGTCGGATTGGTGCCGAAATACACATCGTGGAACGCGGCGAAGGTTCCCGCCGTCCACTGTAAGAGCGGTGTGAGTACACCCGTGGACCCATCAGCCGGCACTGGGTCATAAGCCTTTGGACGGGCCGCCAGTACTTTTAGCTCGGCTTCCGTCAGCGCGCGGTTGTAGAGGCGAAAGTCGTCAATCATGCCGGCATAAGGAGAATCATGGGCGGGTCTATCCCCGATCGTAAATCCGGTGACTTGCGCCCCTGCCATTGTTTTGGTCATACCGCTGCCGCTGTGCCAGAGAACACCATTAAGATATATCCTCTGCTCGCCAGTAGTAACATTCTTGGTAAATGCCCAATGCTGCCACCTTCCTTCATATTCCGCAGGCGTCGCGGCTTTGCTGATCCTGTCAGGGTTCCAGGCGCCCGTGACACCGCTTGTATCAAAGTACACGTTACTGTCGCCCCAGGGAATATGGCAGGAAGCCACCCTTGCATTGTTGTCTGCAGGGTCTATGTAGGCCCCAAAAGTGACGTGGTTCTGAGGCTGTCTGGCTGGGTCGCCATACGCCCAGAACGCAACGGTTACCTGTCTCTGGACGGTTGACCACGCCTTGGCAGGCACATCGACATAACCAGCAGCATTGATGTTCAAAGCTCCGCCAGTAAAGCCGGTAGCCCAATTCCAGTTGGCGCCGCCGATCGTCCCATGATTGCCGTAGCCGGAGGTGTCCTGAGCGACTGTGCCGGAACCCTCATCAAACTTCCACCAGCCAACAAGATTAGGGTCAGCGGCCCGCGCTACGCTTGTCAGCACGCACGCCAATACCAAAACAAAACAAATTGAATAAATGACTTTTGTGCACATAACATTCCTCCTTCAGAAACTTGTTAAAGATGACTGTATTTTGGCCATGTGCCAACACGCCAATGGTCCTCGACAGGCACGCAGATACTATCAACTATCCGAATGATTATGCCCGTCTCGGACTACTTCCTACAATATATCTGATGATAGACTCCCCTGCCTCAAAAATCCTCAATGATGTGACGAAAACTCTTCTGCGGTCCGCTGTCACCTGCCTCCTCCAAAAGCTCGAACATGAGCAGTTGCGTGAAGTGTATGAATAACCATTGGGAGGCACAAAGCTCACCTTAGACCTCTGCACCTTAAACCATGCCCAACTGCCCTGAAACTTTAGCAATCTTCTAAGGCAAGAATTAAGAGATCGCAGAACCGAGCAACCTTATTTATACCAAATCAGCTACATTTAATTCAAGAAAAATCTTGCAGGATATTCGGGAGCTATAATGCGCAAGTTTTTGCTCAGAATTGCCGGCACACGTGTAACCTTTGTATATAAAAGACTTTACGCGCACTCAAGCAGGGACTTTCTGCGCAAGTGCTGTTCCGGCAAGTGCTTACTATCTTACCAACAGTTTCTCTGTGAAATCTGGTCAAGGCGCTGCTTTTGCCCAGCTACAAGCGCGATATGCTACAAGGTTTGCCCTGTCTACGGCCATCACGCCAGCGCGTGCATGCGGTTAGGTTGCCCGCGCGAGGCGAACAGAATGCTGCGTTAGGCAAGGCAGAGTCACTTTGCAAATGCCGACTTTATTTCCGATATGGTCACTCCAAGTAACGCTTTGGCGACGGAATCAAGGTCAGCTTCCGCGCCTTGGAGGTGATATGTTCGGTGCACGTGCAATATCGTCTCGCCGGGCGAGAGCTTTGCAGCCGGCGACGATGTCTCCAGCTCATAGAATGGGCCCAGTGGCTTGGCGCCGGGCTGGGCAGGGCCATCGTTGTACGAATTTACCGCGTCCCCTCTGTACGGGTGGTCCTGAAGTTGCCACATTGAGTTAACGTAATCCAGGACGCCATCCGGCTTGTTGTACTGGACAATCGTCAAGACTCTATTGACGGCGTCATAACTGCCGAGCACAGGCTTTGCCCGGAATTGAGAATTCCAAACCTACCCTCGCGTCCTTTCTTCAAAAGCTTAATACAGGCCGTTAACTGAAATGCAAAGTCGCTCATGACATTTTAATTTGTGGGTATAGACGTTTCAGTTTGATGCTCAGGGCTCTGCCTTCTGTACGCCCAATCAACCCCTGTCTTATGTTCACCAATGTTAACTTTACGCCGGCCGCCCCGATCGCTTGCCGGTCGCTGACGCTTCCGCCTCTGTCGTCCGTCATCCGTCCTCAGGTCTTGGACGGTCGCTGACGCTTCCGGCTCTGTCATCCGTCATCCGTCCTCTGTCCGGTGGTATTACCCAGCATTTGCGCAAGTGAGGCTTAAGCCCGTTTTTTCAAAGCGCGACGTACCGTCTGATCGCTGATGCTATCCACAATTTCCAACATAAGCCGGACAATATACTTTTTGTTCATACCAATTTCTTTCAGATAAACAATATCGTGCGAATGGCCACGCCGGGAGCAAACCGAACAGAAGAACGCAACCTACAAGAATGCAATGGTGGGGGCGATTTCCTTCTATGGACCGGTTGGCGAAGGATCAAAAAGTGCGCGAACGGACGGCAGCATTTATTCTGCTCGGATGCCGCAGGACGCAGCGGTGGCGTTCAAACGGAACTTGGAGCGGCACCTGGATATCCTAGAGCAAGCTGTGTCCCCGGGTCGTCAAGCTGCTGTTATGTGGCGGTCACCGTGCCTTGTGGAACTATGCCGAGTATAACGAACGAATCGACGATTATGAAAAGCTGGTGGATTTCTATCATACCGAAGAACACCTGGCCAAGGCGGCGGAGGCCTTGTTTGGCAACGCTGGTATGCGAAGTATCGTGCCAAACTCCTTGAACAGGATGGTGGCGCAGTCGATTATGAGGCACAGCGATATTAACCTTACTATGAGTATCTATACCCATACGGTTCGAGGGCAAGAATCTGAAGCGGTTGCCAAGCTACCGGATTTGTCCACACCGAGCAAACAGCAAAAATTGGGTTTAGAACGTGCTTGACAAGTTGGGGCTGAATTCACTAAAATTAGGTATAATTATGACTAAATCTATAGGAGGCTCGTTCTACCAGATAGCAAAGTTGCTGGGCGATTGGAACTCTGCTAAGTGTGGTCGAATAGGCAAGCAGAATGCACGCCGGACAGTAGGCAAGACAATCAGACAGGTGTTGAGGAAACTTTTTAGGTGAAAGGAGATTTTGAAAATGGCAAAGAAAAATGAAGCATGGGAATGTGTTAATGGCGATATTGATGACGAGGAGTTGACTCAAGCAACCTACAAGTTAAAGGTCGAGGGTGGTTGGCTTTATTTGCATTGGACGTTTGTCAAGAACTGTTATGTGTCAGAATCAATGTGCTTTGTCCCAGAAGAATAACTTTACCAGTGTGGGCTTGGTGGACGTATCTTTTTACCTCTGCATTCACCAACCTGCTTTTAATGAAGGAGAAATTGAAATGGCAGAAATAATTAACTGTCCAAAGTGCGGAGCGGAGATAGAAGTAAGTGACGCCTTACGCACAAAGCTTGAAACTGAAGTTGCTCAAAAATTCCAAGTTCAAAAGCAGGTTCTATTGAAAGAGCTTGAGACCAGGCAACAGGCAATTGATGAACAACTGAAGACAGAACGTAAAAAGATTGCTGAGCAGGAAAAGACTAAAATTCTGACTGAACAGTCTGAACAGACAGAAGCTCTTAAAGCAGAACTGGAAGAAAAACGTCAATTGCTTTCCGAGGCCAACAAAAAAGAGCTGGAACTTAGGAAACAACAACAAAAGTTAGAAGATGAAAAAGCCACTTTCGAACTTACTGTTCAGCGTAAGCTGGATGAGGAACGAAAAAAGATTGTAGAACAAGCCAGCAAACAAGCCACCGAACAACAACAACTGAAGATGCGTGAAAAAGATGACCAGCTTGAATCACTGACAAATCAAATAGTCGAACTGAAACGCCGTGCTGAAGTTGGTTCACAAGAGGCAGCTGGTGAAGCACTCGAAGAAGAGCTGCAAGACATCTTGCAACAAACTTTTTCACTCGACCGATTTGAAGAAATCAAAAAAGGTCAACGTGGAGCAGACATTCTCCAGAGAGTCTATAACAATAGTGGCAAAATTTGTGGCTCAATTTTGTGGGAGTCTAAGAACACTAAAGATTTCAACAATGCCTGGATACCCAAGCTCCGCAAAGACCAACAAGATGCTAAAGCAGACATTGCAGTTATTGTGTCAGTGGCTTTGCCAAAAGAAATTGAAAGTTTCGGTCGCCAAGAGGATATTTGGATTTCGAATTTCAAATCAGCAATTGGATTGGTCACAGTCTTGCGTCACCTACTAATTGAAGTTACACGGCAGAAGCTTGTTAGTGCTGGCCAAACCAGTATGAGAGATTTGGTTTATGAGTATGTAACTGGAACTGAATTTGCAATGCACATTAAGGCTGTGGTTTCTGCTTTTGCGATGATGCAGGAAGACCTCGAAAAAGAAAAACGTGCAGTTGTCTCGATATGGAAAAAACGAGAGAAGCAAATCTCAACTGTTCTCACAAATATTGCGGGTATGAAAGGTTCTATCGAAGGTCTTGCACAGAAAGCTTTGCCTGAAGCTGAAGTCCTTTCATTAGAAATGATTGCTGATAATGAACAAGAATAATATCTCACTCCAGAATAGTAACTAGGCAAGCCTACAAGACCAGTTTTGTCTCAGAGGCGAGAGGGTCGCCTTACCTGGATGCGCAAAAAATTAAGGAGCTGCTATGAAACTAACTCGTAAAGACATTCAATTCATAGTGATTTGTATCGGGGCAGTAGCTTTGATAGTGATAGCTGTTCATTTACTCTGGCCACCTGGGACTGCAAGGGAGGGCGTCCCAATAAGCCAAGCAGAGGTAGTCGAATACGCTTACATCGCTTCTGCTCAAAGAGAGGTCTTTCATCGACCGGATTGTGAATGGGCAAAGAAAATAAGCACTCAAAACCTTGTTGGATTCAAAAACGCGAAGATGCAATAAAATCTGGCAAAAGGCCGCGCAAGGTGTGTAAGCCGTAATTACCGAACCGGCGACACTTTTGCTACTCGGCTTGGATGTGGTGATGTTGAGAAGGAAACGCTAAACTTTTATGTTCCATTTTTTGTTCGTTTTCAGTACTGGCCTATACTATATAGTACCATTCTATGCAGTTAGGCCCTTAATAGTACCATCAAAACCATCATTTTTAATACGCCCGACAGGATTCGAACCTGCGACCTCCGGTTTAGGAAACCGATGGCTGGCTGCCTTAACTCCTGACTCTGTAACGAGTTACAACTGTTTGGAATTACGCTTGTTGTCCTGCTTGTTGTTTCTGCCTCTGAATTTGTCGTTTCGGGCTTCACATCATAAGTCCCTGTTGCCCTCCGGCTCTGTTTGCTCGATAGGGATAGGTCAGGCAATTCAGCAACCGCTTGGGATTCCTGACCGGCGAAAATGTGAGTATATCGTGACATCGTAAGGTTTATGTCACTGTGTCTCATAAGAGATTGCACGATTTTCGGGTGTACGCCACTGGCAGCTAATAGACTGCCCGTAGTATGTCTCAGGCAGTGGAAGTCCGCGTATCGTTCTGCATCGTCAACATAGGGTACACCAGCATCGGCCAAATCAGCCTTGAGCATATCGGCTGTCTTGTCGGTCAACTGCTCATAGCTCCCGCCAAACGCTTTCACTGTCGGCAACTTGTCTTTTAGGAACTCTCTCAGCAATGTAGCTGTGTCCGGCCTTAATGGTAAGACGTCCTCACGTCTACGCTTGCTGTATCCGGCCTTGACGGTCACTGTAAGTTTGTCCAGGTCAAACGACCCTACGGTAAGGGTTCTTATCTCGTTTGCCCGCAACCCGGTTTCAACAGCAAAACGATAAAGCAAATATCGCTCGTAGCCGGTCATACCAAAACGCTTTGCTCCTTTTACTGTACTCTCCAGTAGTTGTCTCAATTCCTGCAGCTCAAGTGCTCGCCGGTCGTGTCTCCGGTCAGTCTTGACATTAAGCCTCTTTAGGTGTGCAACCGGATTCTCAGACACCCTTCCCTCAGCAACCATCCAGTTGCAGAATTGCTTGATAGCTTGCAGATACCAGTTGGTCGTTTGGGCCGACAATCCACGTTCATCTTCTCTATCGGTTCGCAGATCGGCCAAGAAACTCTGAATTCTTGAGGCTCGTATATCTGACCACCTGACAAAGTGACATCCTTCGACAATTCCAAGTGCCCGCCGATACACTTGCTGTGCCTGCCTGGGCGTAGTGCCTTTGTCCAGCAAATACTGCCCGTATTCCTGCAAGTGCTCTGCAAGTGGCCGGTTCAACTGCTCGTGCTCCTTCGGCTTATAGCCGCTGCGCACCCGCTCTGCATCTTTCTCCAACTCTGCTGCACGTTGCTCTGTAGCCTTGCGGTCTGTGAACCCGGCAACTTTTCTCAGCACCCCCTCAGCGCTTCGGTATTCGATATACCACTTAGCGGTTTCCACAATCGCCTTCTTGCAGTCCTGCGTAAGTGGTGCAGTAACCGTGTTGCCCTTACCGCTTTTGAACCGAGCATACCGCTTGCCTTTTCGCGTGAATATCTCAGCCCCTTCCGGCAATGGTTTAGTGTAAGTTTGTCTGAACATCCGAGCCATAATCATCACCTCACTTCTTCCGTCTTGCCCTTTTGTACGATTTAGCTCTTATCGTCAGGCCCAGCGCCTTGAGTATTATTGACGCCCGCTCGCTACCCAAATCCATTTTACCGGCCAGATACTCGTAGACAGTAGTAGCGGGAACAGCTCCGGCAAGCTCCTTGACCAGTCGATAACGTGACCACCCGCGCCTTTTGAGTTCTTTCTGTATGCTTTCTCTTACAGTCATAGCTGGACCTCTATTCTTCAATATACTACAATATACCGTAGTAGTCAAGAGATTTTTGAGAAAAATCAAGAATTTTTTTACCGGGGCAAGCCGTTGCCATAGCATAGGTGAGTCTCCCTTCGCACGTCTTTGACTTGCTTGAATTTCGACTCGTTGCAACCACTGCCCTCCATGACTACCGGCGCAACCTTGGTATCTTGCCATTACGGTCAGCCCGTAACACACTTGGTGATCTTGACAGCCTTTGGTTTTTTATGGTAGTCTTTGGGTTTTTAGTTGGCAGCCTTTGAAGATGGCCATGGCAGCCTTTGGATAATCACCGTAGCCTTTGAAGGCTGCCACTCTGCCAGGGTGTATAGGAGTCCGGCAGCCTTTAGCCTTCGGGCAGCTTCCAATACCAGACTGCTGCATTGCCTATTCCTTCCTTTTCTGAGCGGACAGACAGCTTGGCCTTTGCCCGCCGCAATGTGCTTTCAGAGATTTTCTCCCGTGAAGCCATTTCCACAACTTCGGTGCTGCGGACTCTACCATCATTCAGAAGGTCTCGAAGCCACGCTATCGCTTCGTCCAGAGCGGTCCGTTCTTCTTCGCTGACTTCGGCCAGGGCTTGCTCCGCCGTAATCTTCACCGGCTCGTTCTCCCACACAATCACGTCATCGGTGATTCTGAAGGCCAGGCTCATCGGCTCCGGACAAAGGTTAATTTTTAGCGGTACGAAAAGGCGTCTGTCCTCATCGTGCTTGTCTCTCACAATAGTCCAGGTTGCTCTTGCCGCAGCGACAAAACCCATCGAACCCATCACACGATAGATTGCCCTGCTGGTGGTGTCCTTGTTCATGTGTGAAATGCCAATAATGGCGACCTTGTGGCGCTCAGCCAAGCCACTCAATTGAGCAAGGACTGCCCGCACTTCGGCGTTCTTATGACTGTCCGTTTCGCCAAGGTAAGCGGTAATCGGGTCAAGAATAATTATTTTTGCGTCCTGCACTTGTGTAAGAGCCTTTTCTAAAGCTGGAATATCCTCTTTGATGTTCAGGAACCGCTGCCCCTCTTCCTCACACACTGTCCCCTTGAGCGCATAGATTCTACTGGGGTCCGCTCCGAGTTTATCAAGTCGTGGCCGTATGGTGTATTCCAGGGTGTCTTCGGCGCTCAGGAGCAACACAGACCCTAACGGGGCCTTGTTATCGGGGATGGTGTTGTCCGGCCAGTTTGCCCCTGTACTGACTCTTGCCGCCATATCCAGGGCTGCCCAGGTCTTCCCAAGGCCCGGATCGCCCACGAGTAGAGACAGCATGTTCATAGGGAAGCGACTAAACCAAAGCCATTGCACTGGCTTGGGTTCTATGTCCCTGAGATTGACAAGAATGGGTTTGCGATCGGGACGTACCTTCATCACGTTCTACTCCTCAATCCAGGCCAAAATACTTGACGATAAAGGATTCCTGAGTCCTTGCCAGCCGCTTTGTCAACTTGTCCCCAAAAGTCTTTTTTGTCACTATTTCAAGCCAAGACTCAAAGCAGCCAACAGCCCTAATCAACGTGCTCACTTTCTCTTCGCACGGTGAGGCTTGCAAGTAATCGGCTGCCATGTCTACGAGATACCTCGCAACTTTCTTTCCAATTTTCTGCTCTTTTTTCGCTAAATGCGTATACGCTTCCGGGCAGAATTGCTTTATCAGGTTGCACTGATTGCTTGTGCGCAAGAAAGCCCGGACAAGGTAGAAGTCCCTGACCGATTCCGGTGACAAGCACGGCAACGCAGGCGCACCTTCACCCACGACCTCATCGGCATACTCCAGCACCTGCATACTCCGGCTGACGACTTCATCAACACTTACTGGGGTGGAGTGACCGCCGAACTCTCTCTCAATCGTATCGAACCCTTCATCGGGCTGCCACGTTTCAGATTCACACGCATGTTTATCTTCTCTCGTCGTTTCCATTTTGACATCTCCTCCCTGCCTCAAAACTCTTTTGGTCACAGCACTGCAACATTATCCAGTCGTTGATGTCACGCTCTCGCCACCTGACACTTCCGCCGAGCCGGACGGGTGCCGGAAGCCTGCCAGCGCTCCTTAACCGAAATACTTGTCGCAGGCTCACACATAGTCTCTCTGATAGTTCTCTGGCCGTCAGCAATCTTTGAGGGGTTTCTATTGTGCTACTCATCGTTATACCTCCGCCTTCATTAAAGATATTCTAAATCTACAAACATATCTAATACACAACACATTGAAAAACCAGCAAGATATGCGCCTCCGCTATCTCTACTCTCCATTATATCAGAACTACAGGAATAGCAAGTGGTGTCTTGCGAAGAACTGTATTTTTTTTTCGTGTCCTTACACGCCTGCCTTACTCCCCACACGCAACACAACTAACAACCCGGCGCAGGAGAGCCACAGCTTTATCTCTTTTCAAACCGGGGCAAAAGGCTCGGTCAAACTGAAATCGGCCCTGGCGCTTCAAGAAACGGGAAATCCTATTGCAGGCCCCCCCCGTGAAATCCCCCTCAACACCCCCGTTCCGATCCCCTTATACGCATGAACACTACAGCTCGACCACTTGCCCCGGTCAGATTACAGCCTCTTTTCTGTTGACTTCGGTTCCCAGAATGTTGTATCATAAGGCACCAGCCACGGGCATACCAAGAAATGTAAAAGAATTTTGGAAATGAAAGGTAACACTTTATGAAGCTCAAGAAGTATGTCTTTTTGCTCTTAGCAACAACCATTGTGGGCGGAACTTTTGTATATGGTTCTGACGCTCTTGAGAGGGTTATTGAGAAGGCTATTGATAGGGAGTACGAGGAAGTGGACAGACAACGTGATAGAATGGACCAAGCCTATAGAAACTACGAGGATGCAATGACGCGAAATGCCCAGGAACGGCTTGCTCGGCAACGACACTCCAGCATCAATAACTGTGTGTTTGGGGTGACCATTATAGCCCTTGTAACCCTATACGTAAAATCCAGAAACGCACCCACAGTCAAGAAGCACAACAGGGATCACACTAAAGAAGATTCCGATTTGAAAGAGAGGCGATAACTATGTCATCGAGGAATTGGTGGGTGCTCATAGCCGCCTGCTTGTTTGTTGTTGCAGCCTATCAAGTTGGACGGCGTGTTGGAGAACACTCAGCAAAAATCAGATTTGGTGAACAGGAGCTGGCGTTTCAAAAGGAAAAAGAAGCAGCCCGGAAAGCCGAACTTGCCAAGTTCGTGAAGATGTATGAAGAAGAGAAACAGGCGACAGAAAGAAAGATGGAGAAGCCAACAAAGGGCTGACCAATTGAATCGTGACTACATGAAAATGTTAAACGAGTCTCAACAACGAAGAGAGGCTGCACTTAGGGACCTAATCGACTCCCTAAAACAGCCACTAAGGCGGTAGTACACATTTTGACTCCTCTGGAGAAGCGGCTTTTCTTGAGACCAAATTTATCTCCTTCAAAATCCTCAGAGCAGATTAACAAAAGTCCGGCCTTTCCGTCATGTTTTCGCTCGTTACTCATGGGGCCGATGGGGGTGTGTTCGGGCGAGGCGTATCGACCTCAGATAGCAGTGCCCGGCTCTTACAGATTGCCCCGGTCTTACATGGTGAAAATACCGCGTGGACAAATCACGTCCTATCGCACTCAGACGAAGCTCTCACAAGGGCAAGAATCCCCGAACGGATTGCTCCGGGTAGCTGAGGCCATGCCTGCACTACGAAAGTCAAATCGGGGTCCGATGGTGTCGGCTTGTCGCTCCGCTTGTTGTTCTGCTTGTCGGAGCTGGTTACTTTCTTTGTGTCGTTGCTGTCACCGCTTGGCACTCCGACAGGCTCGGTGGGGACAGAGTCAGCGGTAGATTTGCTTGCTCTAACCCCCTGTGCTTTGGCAGACTTAGACGTTATCTGGCTGTCGCTGTCACTTGCTGTCTTTGATGTGTTGCTCACTACGCCCGACAGGATTCGAACCTGCGACCTCCGGTTTAGGAAACCGATGCTCTATCCTACTGAGCTACGGGCGCAACTGGACCCCGACTCGCATCGGGGTAAACCAATCAGCCCAGCGCAGACCGTATAACAGTATACCAGTTTTGTTCCGCATGGTAGAGTCAAAATAATTGAGAAATCAAATGGCCTACTCCGCCGAAGCGGCTGCGAAGGCTGAGGATGCGAAAAATCAGCCTGGCAATTATAGCTGTTCCGCGCGATGCCGCTCAGCAGACAGCCGATGCGCTGGTCAAAGCGGGCCCCCGGTCTTGTCTTCGACAAGAAGACGCGGGGGCCAAGTAATTCACTTAATAACTGCCGATGTGGTGACACCATCAAAGAATGTTCTTGCCGGGCCGATGGGCACTGCTACTGTCAAGGACGGTTTTGACATACTCATTACCGACATTGGCGATGCTTATCTGGCTGAAATCGCTTCTGAAAAGGGCCAGGAGGTGGTGCTCTTCAAGCAAAAACCGGGCCCCCTGTCTTGTGTCGAAGACGGAAGGGGGGCGGCAGGTTCTTAACCGTGGGGCTTATGCCACTCATGTTTGTTTCTATCCGCAAGCTGCCGCCGGGGGAAGGCACGAGCCACGAGGTTGCTTATCCGCATATAGCGATAGATGGTTTTCTGTGGTAGAATCAGCCGGATGGATGAGACAAAGTTGCTCTTGAACGCCTACTACGAGGCCCTGTACCAGCGGCTGGAAGCTAACAAAGCTCTGCTGGCGGTGAAAATAGAAGACCTGCTCAAACAAGAGATCGCACAGCGTGGCTTTGCCGATTTCGATGATGACAAGTACGCCGCGTACAGGGACGCGTGCCTGGCCTTTGTTGATGAGCGGATAGAAACCTACAATCCGATTGGAATTCAATATACCTTCGACCGGGTCCGGGCGAAGGAAGTCTTTGAACTGGAACTGCAGCTTAACTGGTATGACAGCCGGGCGGAATTTGAAGCCCTGCGGCAGGCGGCGCGAGACGCCGTTCTGAGCGAAGCGAAGAATCAGGCTGAAGCTGAAATGACGCAAGAAAGACTCAAAGAACTGGCCGGTGAGCTGATTGCCGAGGTCGGAGCCTTTCCTGATAAGAGTATTGTTTCTGCGTATGAGGCCGAGCCGGCACTTAATAAGCTGCCGGATTACATTGTGGGCCGAGCAATCGAAGAAATCGTGCACTAAAGACAGAGCCGGGAGCGTCAGCGACCGGCAAACGACCGGCAAACGACAGCGGGACAGACCAGGGTGCTTTTTTCATATTCAGCCTTGCTAAGTTTATTGGTTTGAGCTAAGATTTGTGCGTAGCTTAGTGCGTGTGCAGAATTGGTACTGCTTAACTGGTGCTTGACCTCTGGCCAAGCAGGGACATGGTTATATAACATTCATTAAGGAGGTTTACGATGAAGCGTATGACACGTCGAGACTTTATTAAAAGCACTGCCGCCGCTGGCGTTGCGTTAACGCTGGCCAGTCCATATTCGCGAGTGCGAGGTGCAAATGACGACATTCGTGTGGCCGTGATGGGCATCAACGGTCGAGGCGGCTCGCACATTAGCGCATTTGGTAAGATGGACGGCGTGCGGGTCGTAGCGTTGTGCGATGTTGATAGAAAGGTTCTGGATCGCTGCGCCAAGCCGTTCAAAGACCGCAACGAGAAAGTGGATACCTACTTGGACATCCGCAAGCTGCTGGACGACAAGAGCATCGATGTTGTATCCATCGCGACGACGAATCACTGGCACTCGCTCGGCACCATTTGGGCCTGTCAGGCGGGCAAAGACGTTTATGTTGAGAAGCCTTGCAGCCACAATGTGTTTGAGGGCCGTAAGTGCATCGAGGCGGCGGAGAAGTACAAGCGGATAGTGCAGCACGGCACGCAAAGCCGTTCCGGCCGTGAATGGGCTAAGCGGATCGCCGCGGTTAAGAGCGGCAAGTACGGCAAGCTGCTGGTTTCCAAGGCCTGGGCCTCCAAGGGGTCTGGAACAGGGCGATGGAGCATCGGTTTTAAGCCGATTGAAGATCCGCCTGAGAATGTAGACTTCAATATCTGGCTGGGCCCGGCGCCGAAGCAGCCATACCACGGCAACTTAGTGCACTACAACTGGCACTGGTTCTGGGACTTCGGCAACGGCGAAATCGGCAACCAGGGCGTTCACCAGATGGATATCGCCCGCTGGGCCGTCCCCGGCGGCGTGCTACCCAAGAGTGTAATCAGCATGGGCGGACGCTGGGTTAACTCGACGCCCGGTTATCCGCCCTTCACCGACCAGGCTCAGACTCCCAACTGCCAGTTGACCATCATGGACTTTGGCGGAACGCTGCTTGTATTTGAGGTCATCGGCCTGGTTGACAGGCCGGGCGCCGACGGCAAGAAATATCCGGGCAAAGTTGATAACGAGTTCTACCTTGAGGAAGGCGTGATCAGGGGCAGGGACAAGCCCAAGTTCTATCCCAAGGGGAAGGATGTGGCTGAAGACCTTGTGGACGTTGATGTCGAGAGGGGCCCGGGCGATAACTTCGCCAACTTCATCCACTGCGTGCGCACTCGCAATCGCAGTGAACTTAACGCCGACATCACCGAGGCGCATCTATCGGCTGCGTGCTGCCACCTGGGCAATATTTCTTACCGCCTCGGCCAGCAGGTTCCCGGCACGACCAGGCCCGATGTGCTCGATAGGCACGAGGAAGTCGCCAAATCCTGGGAAACGATCGCGCAAACCGTC
>Ga0315296_10002626_pt1 | contig 15252 bp, 15 predicted proteins | sample YL17G14_18_MG_FD_203921 | JGI IMG/M metagenome (GOLD analysis project Ga0315296, IMG submission 203921) | Sediment microbial communities from Yellowstone Lake, YNP, Wyoming, USA - YL17G14_18 | ecosystem: Environmental > Aquatic > Freshwater > Lake > Sediment | place: USA: Wyoming | collected... | reverse complement strand
GCGCCGCGGTGACTTGGGTCAAGATCGAGGGGGTGCAGCATGAGTTCACTGCCATTCCTCACATGAAAGAGGATGTCATAGAATTCCTGCTCAATGTCAAGGCATTAAGGTTGCGCCCCCTGACCTCAAGTTCGGGCAAGTTGACCTTGGAGGCTAGTGGAGAGGGTCGGGTGCTAGCGGGCGATATCCAGCAATCGGCTGATTTCGAGGTGGTGAACCCTGAGCTTTACCTGGCCACTCTGGATTCCCCAGAGGCAAAACTGGCGGTGGAGTTCAATGTGGAACAGGGCAAGGGATATGAGCCCGTAGCGCAGCGCAAGGCGGATAAGCCTCCCATAGGGGTCATCCCTGTGGATGCCATTTTCACCCCCATGCGCAGGGTGAACTATACTGTGGAGCCCACCCGTGTCGGCCAAAAGACTGCTTATGAGCGACTGATCCTCGAGGTGTGGACTGACGGCACCATAATACCTATGGAGGCGGTGAGCCGGGCGGCAAAGATTTTGATAGAGCAATTTCAGCTTTTCTATGAGCTGGCTAGGATTCCGCAGCGAGAGGGTGAGGAAAAGCCCCACCTCCCTATTCCGCTGGAGCAATACAATATTCCCCTCGAGCAGCTTACCCTTTCCGTACGCACCTTTAACTGCTTGAAGCGGGCAGGGATCACCAAGGTAGGGGAGCTAGTGGAGAGGGGCGAGCAGGACCTTATGACCATAAGAAACTTCGGGCAGAAGGCTTTGGGGGAGGTGCGAGAGCAACTCAAGGCTCTGGGCTTGGCCCCTGAGCCAGACGTTGGAGAAGTGGAGGATATCTCGGAGGAATGAGGCACCGAGTTGCAGGTCGAAAACTGAGCCGGCCCACAGGTCACCGGATTGCTATGTATCGCAATCTGGTGACCGATCTGTTGCGATATGAGAAGGTTGTCACCACCGAAGCCAAGGTGAAAGAGGTTCGGGGCATGGCGGAAAAGATCATCACCTTGGGCAAAAATGGCAGCCTCCCCGCCCGGCGGCGAGCCTTGTCCTTCGTCAATGACAAGAAGGTGGTGGCCAAGCTTTTCGATGAACTCGGTCCTAAGTATGCTGCTCGCCCTGGTGGCTATACTCGGATAGTCAAACTTCAGCCCCGCATCGGGGATGGCGCACCTATGGCCAGACTGGAATTGGTGGAGTAAGATGAGGAAGATTGCACTGGTGGTAGAATATGAGGGCACCCGATACCATGGGTCCCAGTTCCAGGGCAATGTGCCAACTATTCAGGACGAGATCGAGCGTGCCCTGAGTAGGCTCACCGGGGAAAGGATCCGCATCATTTGTGCCAGCCGCACCGATGTCGGGGTTCATGCCCAGGGGCAGGTGGTGGGGTTCAACACCAATTCCAACTTACCCCCGGATACATTTGTCCGGGCGCTTAATCACTACCTGCCGCCGGATATTGCGGTGAGGAAGGCTTTTCGAGTGAGCGATGCCTTCGATGTCAGAAAGAATGCCTGTAGCCGGGAGTATTGCTATCGTTTACTGAACAGTCCCACTGCCTCGCCGCTACTGCGAGGGAGCGCTTACTTTGTGCCCAAGCCCTTGGATGTAGCCACCATGAATGAAGCCTGTCAAGCTCTCCTGGGAACCCACGATTTTGCCCCCTTTGCCAGTGCTCTCAATGGTCGAAGGAACACGGTGCGCACTGTATACCGCGCCGAGGTGACCAGAGAGGGCGAATTGGTCACCTTTTATATGGTGGCCAATTCCTTCCTGCCGCACCAGGTGCGCAATACCATCGGAGCCTTGGTCAAGGTGGGGCTGGGCAAGAGCGATGTGGAAAGCTTCCGCCAAATTGCTTGCTCCAAAACGCCGGCTGCGGCAGGCCCAGCTCTGCCTGCTCGTGGTCTCTGTCTCATGAAGGTCAATTACCCCAATGATGGAGCATGGCATGAAGACCTTTAGCCCCAAATCTTCAGAGCTTAAGCCCGCTTGGCATGTCATTGATGTCTCGGGAAAGACCCTGGGCAGGGTTGCTTCTGAGGTAGCCACGCTTCTCATGGGTAAACATAAGCCTACATATACCTGCCACCAAAATAGCGGCGACTTCGTCATCGTGCTTAACGCAGCAAAGGTTAGGCTCAGCGGCAAAAAGGCGGAGCAGAAAATCTACTATCGCCATTCTGGATATCCCGGGGGGCTGAAAAGCATCACCTTCGCCAGGATGATTGAGACCCACCCCACTCGGGTGATAGAACATGCGGTGAAGGGGATGCTGCCTCACAATCGGCTCGGTCGGGATATGCTGGGAAGGCTCAAAGTCTATGCCGGTGATACTCACCCTCACCAGGCCCAGGTGGGGAGCCAATTGATAGAGAAAACTGAGGAAGGGAGCAGCGGTTGAACGAAAGGGGCTATTTTTACGGCACGGGGAGAAGGAAAAGTGCTGTGGCTCGGGTGAGGCTCTACCCGGGGCAGGGACCCATTGTGGTTAATGGCAGGCCGTTGGAGGACCTGTTTCCTCAGGGAGGGCTGAGAAGGTTGATCATTGAGCCGCTGATGGTGACTGATACCTTGGATAAGTTCAATGCGACGATTAAGGTAGGTGGCGGTGGCAATTCAGGTCAGGCAGGGGCAATCCGTCATGGCATCGCTCGCGCCTTGGTTGAGGCAGATGAACAGCTGAAACCCGTACTGCGAAGCCATGGGCTTTTGACTCGTGACCCTCGAGTCAAGGAGCGCAAGAAATACGGTCTCATCCGCGCGCGCAAAGCAAAGCAATATGCCAAGAGATAAAAGGGTTTATCTGGGTAACCCCAGCCCCCTCACGGCGATGATCAGTCGCATGATCTCAGAGGTGCCTGCGGCGATGGTCATGCCTACCGTAGCTAGATAAGCATGCTCTATCGCCCCCTTCAGTGGTGCCCATTTGGAGCCTATCTCCAGCTGCCCGTATAGTCCCATGATCTGGGTTCCCACATGGGCAACTTGCTGCATCAGCTCGGTGGCGAAAACCTTTATCATAGAAGCCTCATAGTTGGGGAGTAGCCCTTTGGTCTGCATCCAGACAATGCGATAGGCCAGCATGCGGCCAACTTCGGTCTCAATGGCAAGCTCGGCTAGCTTGTGCCGGACTGTGGGATCCTTGGCCAAGGGCTTGCCATTGGCCTTGGCCTCTTTGGCAAACTTTATCAGTTCATCTACCGTTCTGCGGACGCCGCCAGCCATGGCAACCCCGGCAGTCCGCTCAAAGTCTAGGGAAATCATTGAATGATACCAGCCCCTGTTTTCCTCTCCCACCAGGTTCTTCCTCGGAACATGCACATCATCGTAGAAGACCTCATTAAGGTCGTGGACGCCAGCCATATTAATCAGAGGGCGAATGGTGATGCCCGGGGTCTTCAAATCGACGAGGAGAAGGCTGATACCCCTGTGCTTTGGCTCTTCGGGCCCGGTCCTTACCATCAACCAGCACCAGTAGTCACTGATGTCGCCACCGCTGGTCCATAGCTTCTGCCCGTTGATAATATATTCGTCTCCGTGAAGAACAGCACGACACTTCACATTGGCCATGTCAGAGCCGGCCTCGGGCTCGCTATAGCCGGTGCACCACCATCTTTCGCCCCGAGCCAGTGGTGGCAGATGCTCTTTCTTCTGCTCCTCTGTGCCCAGGATCATCAATGCCGGCCCGATCCAGGTTATGCCGCCCACGCCCATATCGATTCCCGGGACTTGGTGATAGGTCATCTCTTCCTTGTAGATTAGCTGCTCCATCGGACTGAGCCCAAGGCCGCCATACTCCTTGGGCCAGGCAGCAGCGAGCCAGCCCTTTTCGCCGAGTTTCTTGGCTATCTGCCTGGTGAATTCGCGTTCCTCATGTCCGAATTCAAGTGTGCTCCAATCCGGTGGCAGATTCTCGTTTATCCACTGGCGAATCTCCTGGCGAAAGGCTTCCTGTTCTGGAGTAAAGGCAAAGTCCATAATTACACTCCTTGCTGAAATGCTTCCTTAAGGATAAAACCTATCATCCCCTAAGGCAGTTAATATTCTAACATCATATCTCAATTTTGCCAAGCCGCTCCTTGAGGTAATCGATAACGGCTACTGGGGAGGGGTCGACCTGGTTCAGTATCGCCAGGTAATAGCTAGCATAGTCGCCGAAGAGAACAGCGCTCATTATCTGGCTTAGAGGGCTTTGACCTTGGGCCTCGATGACCTCATGCTCAGCCCCGGCATCGGTGAGGATGTCGGCAGTGACCTGGTAGCGGATTTGGGTGCGGGGGTGAAGTGAGGGCGAGCGCAGTAGCACCACAAATGCCCTTTTGGCCAGCCAGGGGGGAAATTTATAGCCGACCACGGCGTTGTGATCCAGTTCGGGAAAGGACTCAGCGAAGGCCCAGGTCTTGCTGTTCTCGTTGAACTGTGTCTTCCAGCGCAGTGCGACCTTGGATAAGATACCCGCCCCGTAGACCAGTGCCAAGCGCCCCCGAAGCCTGGTTGCCAATTGCTTTGCTGGGTTGGCGTTTAGAGGTATGCTGCCATCGAGCTGGGACGATAACTCCTGAAGAAGGTTTATCGTCGCTTCGACATCCTGGGAATTAATGGTGAGAAAACCCAGCTTGTGAAATAGCCCTAAGATGAAAAAGAAGCTATAGCCGAAGGCGGCGCGGGGCTCGGCAACATAGTGAAAGCTGAAAACGGGAACGCCGCTTTCTTCGGCTAAAGCCTTGAGTCTACCCCCGGTGGTGATGGCCAGCTTCTTGGCTTTGGTTTTCAGCGCTTGGGCAAAAGAGGAAAGGGTTTCCTCGGTGTTTCCCGAATAGCTGGAGGCGATGACAAGGGTTGTGCTATCCACAGAGGGGGGCAGATCGTAGTCCCGATGCACCAGCACCGGCAGCCCGCCCTGCTCCAGCACCAGGCTGCTCACCAAGTCGCCGCCAATAGCTGAGCCTCCCATTCCCAGGATGATCACCTTATCCACCTTGGAGTAATCGGAAGGCAGCGAGAAATCCATGGCGCTCACCCATGCCTGGCGGCACTGCTGGGGCAATTCGCCGATTCGCCCCAGCATGTTGGAGGGATCGAATCTTTTATAGACTTGGGGGTCATCCAAGTTGGTTGCCATCTAAACCCCTGCCATTTTCCTTCCTTGAGCGATGAGCCTGCTTACCCGCTGCTGACTATCGGCCTCGGCGTAGATGCGAAGAACCGGCTCCGTCCCTGAGAAGCGAATGAGTAGCCAGGTGCCACCGGCCAATAAAAAGCGAAAACCATCGCTGGTGTCCACGTCTTTTTCCAATTTTAGATCATCGATGTAGCTGGGTCTGCTCTGGGACAGGCGACGGATGATAGTCTCCTGCTCCTCTGGTGGGAACTCGATATCGATGCGCTCGTAGTAGTGGGGACCAACCTTGCTGTAAAGGTATTCCACCAGCTGAGAGGGGCTCTTTTGCTTTCTCACCATCAAGTCGAGGAAATAGAGCCCAGAGAGCAGGCCATCGCGGTCGGGCATATGGCCGCGAAAGGCAAAGCCGCCGCTCTCCTCGCCGCCGATGAGAGCGTCTTCGGCTATCATCTTGGGAGCAACGTGCTTAAAGCCGACGGGCACCTCGTAGACTTTAACCTCCTGAAAAAGCTCCTCGAGGTGGTCGAGCATGCTGGTTGAGGTTATGGTCTTAATAATAGCGCCGCGGCGACCACATAGCTCGAGGAGATAAAGGGCGAGAAGGGCGAAGACCTGAAGCGGGGTGATGAAGTTCCCCTTTTCGTCCATGATGCCAATGCGGTCGGCATCGCCATCTGTGGCCAGGCCGACGCTAGCTTCCCTTTTCTTTACCATGGCGGAAAGCTGGGTCAGTTGGGAGGCTATAGGTTCCGGCTGGATGCCAGGGAAGAGGGGATTTCTTTCGCCGTGAATCTCCACCACCTTGGTGGAGCCCCCCTTTAGGATGGTGGCGAAATATCCCGCCCCAGCCCCATACATGGAATCCACAATCACCTTCAAACCGGCGTGGCGCAGCCTTTCTATATCCACCAGTTTCCTAATGTGACTAATATAGGATGGGGACGGGTCGAACATCTCCACAAGCCCCTGCTTCACGCCTTGATCTAAGGAGATATGCTTGACACTTCGTGGAGCCAGGATGTTGGCAATATGCCTTTCCACTTCGGCGATGACCTCGGGTGGGGCGCTGATCGCTTGCTCTGTCCGGTACTTAAAGCCGTTCCATTTTGCCGGGTTGTGGCTGGCGGTGATGATGATCGCCCCTGATGTCTTTTTCATCAGGATCGCGTGGGCAATTACCGGGGTCGGGGTGGCCTTGGAGCAAAGGTAAGCCTTGATCCCATTGGCGGCGACTACCTCAGCGGCAGCGGCGGCAAAATCCTCGGAGGCAAATCTGGTATCGTAGCCAATGATCAGCCCGCGGTGGGCAAGCCCCGCTGCCATGACATGATTGGCTACGCCTTGGGCACAGAGGCGCACATTATCAAAGGTGAAGTCTTGGGCGATTATACCTCGCCAGCCATCGGTGCCAAATTTGATCGGGCTGGCCATTTAGACCCTCGCTCGCCAATAATCAAGAATATCCCTGAGCGTTTTTTCAAAGGGGATCTGAGGCTCCCAGCCGGTAGCCTTCTTGAATTTGGTGGCATCGGCAACAAGCACCCTGGCATCGGAGGGGCGAAGTCGAGAGGGATCCACCTTGACCTCGATGTGGGCATCGGTCATGCTCAGCAGCATATCAACCATCTGCCCAACCTCTCTGGCTACCCCACTGCCGATATTATAGACCTCTCCTAGGACGCACTTTTCCATTGCCAGCCAATAAGCACAGACAAAGTCTCGCACATCGCTCCAGTCGCGCTTGCTCGAAGGATCCCCGATATAGAGTACCGGCGGTTTAAGCCCTTTTTCGATCTCGGCGATCTGTTTTGCTACGTTAGAGGTGACAAAGACCTCCCCTCTCCGCGGGCCCTCATGGTTAAATCCCCTGGTAACGATGTTCTTTAGACCGTAGCTCTTAAAATATTGATAGGCCAGCATCTCCTGGGCAACCTTGCTCACCCCGTAAGGGCTGAGGGGGCGCAGGGGATTGGTCTCCTTCAGCGGTAGCTCCTCAGGGAGGACATAGCCGTACTCCTCGGAGGAGCCGGCGATATGGATCAAGGGGTCCAGCTTTGCCTCACGCACCGCCTCAAGCAGGTTCAACTGTCCCAGGATATTGCGGTTTAGGGTCTCCGCCGGGGCATTCCATGAACCGGGAACGTAGCTTTGGGCAGCGAGATGAAAGATGCGATCCGGCTTAACGGCGGCGATAATGCGCTTCATGGAGAAGGGGTCAGTTATGTCTGCCTCTACCAGGTTGAGACTAGCAGCTTGAACACGATCGCTGAGCGCGGAGTCAAAATCTGAGGCGGTGACCATGGTGCTACTGTCTCCGATAATGCTCAACCTGCCCGCTTTTTTCAGGTCATCAAGGTTCTCCATCCTGCTCCGCCAGCGGTAGGTGCCAAAGACCTCCAGCCCTTCCATTGTCAGCAAGTATTCGGCTAGGTGGCTGCCGGTCATGCCGGTGACACCGGTGATTAGTATGCGCACTTTCGCCTCCTATTTAAGGGCGAATGTATTCCCCTGGGCCAAACTCGGGTGCCCGGGGTCAAAGTTTCATCACAGCCAATGACCACATTATTGCCCAGAACACAACCCTCGGCAATGTGGCTTCGATCCCCGATGAAAGCGCTTTCTGCGACTACACAGTTTCTCAGCCTTACCCCCTGACCGAGGCGGGCGTGGGGCCAAACAATGGCTCCCTCAATGAGGCTATCGCTTCCGATGTTACACCCCTGCCCGATTACTGAGGGCCCCTTTATCTGCACCCTGGGACCGATGACACAATCTCTACCGATGACCGTCGGCCCCTCAAGTTGTGCCTGGGGGTGAATGTCACAGCTCCCCTCGACCCACATCCCTTCACCAGCGCTCTGGCAAGGGAATCTCATCCTCACCCTTCCTGTAAGCAGGTCGTGGTGCAGTTTCAGGTATTTCTCCGGGGTGCCAATATCGATCCAATAGGCATCAGAGGGATAGCCATAGATAGGCTCACCCCGCTCCAGCAGAAGGGGGAAAAGCTCTCGCTCAAAGGTAAAACTTGAGCCTCGGGGTATATAGCTTAGAACATCGGGTTCCGCAGTGTAGGTGCCGGCGTTAATCATGTTGGTGGTTACTGCCTCTGGCCTCGGTTTCTCAATAAAGCGCTGCACCTCCCCTTGAGCCCCGGTTTCCACCACCCCATAGATGGTGGGGTCATCTACCGGGGTTAAAGCGATGGTTATCTTCGCCCCCCGCTGGCGATGCAATCTCATCATTGTGCTGAGGTCAAGGTCGGTGAATACATCGCCATTGAACACGAAGAAGGTTTCATCCAGGTGCGCCTCAACGTTTTTAACCGCCCCTGCTGTTCCCAGGGGATGGTCTTCTATTACGTAGGTCAGTTTCACCCCGAAGTTGCTGCCATCGCCAAAATAGCTCTGAATTTGATGCGGAAGATAGCAAAGGGCGAGGATGATATCGTCGATACCATGCTCCTTGAGGTGGTTGATCATGTGCTCTAAGAAAGGTCGGTTGACAATGGGCACCATCGACTTAGGGATATTACAGGTAAGCGGGCGCAATCGCTTCCCTTCGCCACCGACAAGGATCACTGCCTTCATTCTCTCATCCTTTGCCGCCAGTATTCCAGGACATCGCCTAGGGTTTGCTCTAGAGGGATCTCTGGCTGCCAGCCTGTTTTGGCCTTAAACTTCGAATAGTCACAAACGCTCTCGGCGACATCGCCGTGACGAAGTCGGCTCGGGTCCTGCTCCACTAATAGGGCAACCCTTGACTGGGTGAGGAAGAAATCGAGAACAGACTTTAGCGCCGTCGCTCTCCCCGAGCCTATATTATACACCTCTCCTGCCTCCCCTTTGAGAAGGGCAAGATAGTAGCCCCTCACCATATCGCGGACATCGGTGAAGTCGCGTTTCACCTCGATATTGCCCACCCGCAGGACAGGTTCCCTGAGCCCAGCCTCAGCTTCAGCTGTCTGCTTGGCTAGGGAAGGGACAACAAATTCCTCCCTCTGCCTCGGCCCCAGGTGGTTGAAGGGGCGGACCCGAACACAGTGCAAGCCGTGGCTACAAAAATACTGATAGCCCATCATATCCTGAGCCACCTTGCTTACCCCGTAGGGATTTGTCGGTCTCAGAGGGTTTTCCTCCTTTATCGGAAGCTCATCCGGATGGAGCATCCCGTACTCCTCATTCGAGCCAAGGATAAGGATCTTGGGGTTGATTTGGGTGGCGATCACCGCCTGAAGCACGTTTAATTGCCCTATGATATTGTTGATCAGCGTGCCTTTAGGGTCAGCCCAAGATCGTCCCACTGCTGCCTGTGCCGCAAGATGAAAGATAAGCTCGGGTCTTATTTCCCCAATTACTTTAACCACCTGAGGGGCTTCAGTCAACTCCGCCTCATAAAGGGCAATTGCCTGACCTAAGTGGCTGATATTGGCCCTGCTGCTCTTGGGGCGTAGGATGCCAAATACCTCCATGCTCTGGGTGAGCAAATACTCAGCCAGGTGGCTGCCGGCAAATCCATTAACCCCGGTAACCAGCGCCTTCAGAGCTTATCACTCCTTGATGCCAGCCTCCGCTCTGAGCATTGCCGCCTTGTCGGTCTTTTCCCAGGGGAGGTCAATATCGGTGCGACCGAAGTGCCCGTAACAGGCAGTGGGTCGATAGATGGGCCGACGTAGCTGCATGGACTCGATGATCGCCCCAGGGCGCAGGTCGAAGTGCTTGTTGATCAGCTTAAGGATAACCTCGTCTGAAACCTTGCCGGTGCCGAAGGTCTCGATGGCGAGGGAAAGGGGGCGCGCAATCCCGATGGCATAGGCGACTTGAATCTCCAGGCGGTCCGCTAGCCCGGCAGCGACCACGTTCTTAGCCACGTACCGTGCGGCATAGGCTGCGGAGCGATCTACCTTGGTCGGATCCTTGCCTGAGAAACAGCCCCCGCCGTGCCTGGCGACACCGCCATAGGTATCGACCAGTATCTTGCGCCCGGTCATCCCGCAGTCGCCCATTGGTCCCCCGATGACAAAGCGTCCTGTGGGATTGACATAATACTTTGTTCTTTTGTCCAGTAGCTGAGCCGGGATCACCACCTTGATTACCTGCTCGATGATATCGCGTTCAATGACATTGTGGCTCACCAGGGGGCCATGCTGGGCGCCAATGACCACGCTATCTACCCGTTTCGGAACCCCGAGGGAATACTCCACCGTTACCTGAGACTTGCCATCGGGGCGGAGATAGGGCAGGGTGTTGTCCTTTCTCACCTCAGCGAGGCGTTTGCACAGCTTATGGGCTAGAGAGATGGGAAGGGGCATGAGTTCCGGGGTTTCGTTACAGGCGAAGCCGACCATCATCCCCTGGTCACCAGCGCCTAGGGTCTCCCTCTCATTATTAACCGCAGCAGTCCTAGCCTCCAGCGATTTGTCTACCCCCATAGCGATGTCTGGTGACTGTTCCTTGATCGAGACCATGACGCCGCAGGTCTCGAAGTCAAAGCCATATTTGGCGCGGGTATAGCCTACGTCTCGCACCATTTGGCGAACGATGTCTTGTATCTCCACATAGCAGTTGGTGGTTATCTCCCCCATGACCACGACCAGCCCGGTGGTCGTTGCTGCCTCGCAGGCAACCCTGGCCATAGGGTCCTTGGCCAGGATAGCGTCCAAGATGGCATCGGCGATCTGGTCACAAAGCTTATCCGGGTGTCCTTCGGTAACCGACTCCGAGGTAAGAAGCAGCGAGGGTGCAGTCATAAAGGTGGTTGTCATTTTTTCTCCCCTTTCCTCTTGAACTAGGTGCCGCTCTCCCAACTCTCAAGATATTTTCTTTGCTCCTCGGTTAGGTCATCAATGGTGATCCCCAGGGAAAGGAGCTTCAACCTGCCTATTTCTCTATCGATCTCCTGGGGCACAGGGTAAACCCTGGGGGCCGGCCTTTTCTTCCATCCGACCATATATTCTACGCAAAGCGCCTGATTGGCGAAGCTCATGTCCATCACGCTTGCCGGATGCCCTTCGGCGGCGGCGAGGTTGATCAATCTGCCCTCGGCGAGTAGGAAGATGCGCCGACCATCGGCCAGAATGTATTCATCAACGAAGGGGCGAAGCTGCCGCTTCTTTTTTGCCATATCCTCCAGGGCAGGGATGTTGATCTCCACGTTGAAATGACCGCTATTGGCCACGATAGCGCCGTCTTTCATCGCTGTGAAGTGGGCTTTGTCAATAACATTGATGTCGCCGGAGACGGTGATAAAGATGTCGCCCTGCCTCGCTGCCTCGAGCAGGGCCATCACCTGATAGCCATCCATAACTGCCTCCAGAGCGCGGATGGGGTTGACCTCAGTGACAATCACCTGAGCCCCCAGCCCTCGGGCCCGCATCGCCACCCCTCTTCCACACCAACCATAACCGCAGACGACCACCTTCTTTCCCGCCCAGAGAATGTTAGTAGCTCGGGTAATACCGTCGATGGTGCTCTGCCCGGTGCCATAGCGATTGTCAAAGAGGTGCTTGGTATCTGCCTCATTCACAGCGATGATGGGGTACCTCAGCTTTCCCCCTCTCTCCATGCTCCTGAGCCTGATGACCCCGGTGGTGGTCTCCTCGGTGCCCCCGATGATATTGCTCGCCAGCTCGGGGCGCTTCTTATGAACCGTGGTTACAAGGTCGGCGCCGTCGTCCAGGGTGATGGCCGGGTTGTGGTCGAGAGCAGCACTGATATGTCGGTAGTAAGTTTCGTTGTCCTCCCCCTTTATGCCGTAGACAGGCATGCTATGCCCTGCCACCAGGGCAGCGGCGACCTCATCCTGTGTGCTCAGAGGGTTTGAGGCGCAGAGCGCTACCTCAGCGCCGCCATCTTTGAGCGTCAGTGCCAGATTCGCGGTCTCGGAGGTGATGTGGAGGCAGCCCGAAATCCGCACCCCCTTAAGCAGCTTCTCCTTGGCAAAGCGCTCCCGAATTAGGCTCAAGACGCGCATTTCACGGGAGGCCCACTCGATGCGAAGCATCCCCGCTGCAGCTAGAGAGAGGTCCTTGATGTCAGCTTTACCTGCGGTACTCAATTATGCCCCCATCCTTTCTAGGAGCTCCTTGACTGTCTCAGCTACAGACCTTGACGTGTCAACCACAATATGATTTTCGCTGGCAATCTCCGACACCGGTTCGAAATCCTCCTTTAGCTGAGGGAATATCTCAAGACGCCCATCGGAGATGGAATTGCGCTCAAAGCGGTGTGAGAGGCGCTCCTTGATGGTTTCTTCATCGCACACACATTCAATGGCCTTAAAATTGGCGCCCATCTCCTGGGCTAGCTTCATTGCCCTCTTGCGTTCATTTGCCTTTCTGAAGGAGGCATCAATTATAACCGATTGCCCTGCTTTCAGAATTTGCTTTGCCTGGTGGAACATCTCATCATAGGTTCTGCGGGAGAAAGCAGAGGAATAGATTCCGGAGTCAAATTCCTCAAAGCGGTGTTCTTGTCGGGGGATGTTGGCCAATTTCTTCCTTACATCATCCGAGGAGATGACCGCCATCGCTCTCCGGTGGGAGAGAGCCTCAGCCAGAACAGTCTTGCCGCTGCCGATGAGGCCGGTGGTGATGAACAGGGTTGGCTTTTTGCCTTTTATGTAGGAATAGGCGAGGTCAAAACATTTAGTTGCCTTACTCAGCGCTTCTTCCTTTTCTTCTTTTGGGATGTGGGGGTCATCCAGCTTGAAGCTTTCCACCTTCCCCCGGACATAGGCGCGATAGCATTTGTAGAAATTGATGAGCTTTCCCATCTCCCTGTCGCCTGATATTTTCTGATAGGTGGCGACGAAGTGCTGTGAAAGGTCAGGGCGCCCGTGATAATCCAGGTCCATGGCGAGGAACGCGCTCTCACTAGCTACATCGCCGTAGCGGAAACGGTCATTGAATTCGATGCAGTCGAAGATGCACATGCCGTTAGTGAAGCAAACATGGGCGGTATGGAGATCTCCATGGCAATCCCTGATCTTACCCTTTTTCATCCTCTGGCCGAATAGCGATACATTGTTCTTGATGAACTCTTGGGTATAGGATTTGATAGCGTCATATTTTTCTCTGGGGATGGAAACGCCGATATACTTCTCCGTTTGGGTGAAGTTCTCCTCGGTATTTGTGACGACGATACTGAGGTTGCCGAAGTTGCTTATCTCCTCATTCGTTTCCGCCTTTTGGTGAAATTCAGCCACCCGTTGGGCAACCGCGGCTATCATCTCCTTCGTTACTTGATTAGCTTTCAGCAGATTATCCATCATCCGCTGCTGAGGCAGCTGGCGCATTTTCACCGCATACTCGATAGCTTCCCCTTGGCCTTCGATGAAGAATTTGCCATTCTCTCGGGTTATAGCCACCACATCCAGGTAGACATCGGGGCAAATCCTTCTATTTAAAATCACCTCCTGATGGCAGAAGTGCTTGCGTCGCTCCAGGGTGGTGTAGTCCAGGTAGCCCAGATCCACGGCCTTCTTCACTTTGTAGACATAATTGCCGGTGAGGAAGATAAACGACATCTGGGTCTGCACCAGCTTTATCTCGCTGGGGTGATGGGGATAGGCTTCCGAAGTTAGAAGAGACTGAACCAGTGCCGGTAGCTCCGCCATGAAATCACTCCCCTCCCCGGTTGAGCTTTTTGGCGCAATCCTTGCAGAAGAGGGCACTTTTCCTATCGGTCTCGGGCAAACTATTGGAGAAGTGCATCACGCATCTGTCATCGCGGCAATGCCCCAAGCCCTCCGTATGTCCTAGTTCGTGAATCGCCTCCTTGGCTGCCCTTTCAGCAAGCGGGCGCTCCTCCCGGGGCAAGGCATATCGCTCCGGCCTCAACCGAAATAGGGAGATGACCGCCGTTTTTCGCCTGGGATCGGCCTGGCCAAAGACGAAGTTGAGCCCGGGGATGTACAAATCTACATCGCAAACCCCTAGAATTCTCTCGCCCTCACTGCTCATGGCATCAACGAAGGCAGTGGAGTGATACTGATTTCGCCTCGGGTTATAGGCGTGGTCTAACTGCTCGAGCGGCATCTTAATCTCCACTGCCTGACCGAAGGTTTGCTCCAGGCTCGCCCTGAGCTCCTTCAGTATCCATGGCTCGATATTGCCGATGGGTTTAAGCGCTATCTTGCTCAAGTCGACCTCACCCACTCTAGCACTTGCTCCAGAACCTGCTTTCGATTCACCCTTGTTAGCGGGATCAGGACGACGTCAGGATGGCGCTTGATCTTGTCGGCCCAGGGGTGGGAGCTGAGCATGATAGTACACAGAACCCTTTTCCCGCTATTAATAGCTTCTAAAACAGCCTCTTTGAAAGCGGGTGAGAAAAGCTCCATCTTCCCGATCTCATCGATAACCACTAAATCGCACTCTTGGGTCGCCTGCCTCAGGGCGCAGACGCCAACTCTATCCAGGCCTTCGACATCGACCCCATACTTGCTAACCCGATGGGGGCTCTTAATATCGACATGGGCCAGGGTAGCGCTCTTGCCCTCCAGAGTGATGATCCTGAAGCCCTGCCTCACCCCGCCGCTTCTTATCTCCTCGGTATAGAAGCCGCCGGCTTTTCCCTTGACGTTGGCCAGCGCCTGTTTAATAATAGTGGTCTTGCCCACGCCGGGGCCACCGCTGAGAAGGAAGACTTTTTTCATCACGAAGTGCCTTGCAGTGCTCTCCTCTTCTCCTTCAGCTTCTTCCTTGCCTTGCGATGCTTTAATTGTGCTACCCTTTTCCTCTTATTCATTCTAGCCTGTACCTCTTTCTTAATTCCTCTGAAATGCCAGCGAGGACCTCCAGGGCCCATGCCGCTGCCTCTGGGGAGATGGATCCCAAGCCGCAGGAGGGGGTGACAAGAGACTGCTTTCTGAGTAGGTCTAAGCTAACTCCCTTGCGATTAAGGGCACCGATTTCCTCCTCCAGGCGATCGAGAAGGCTTTTCGCCGTCTCTCCTTTCAGCGCCTGTTCATCGCTGGGGACAATCCCCCAGGCAACAACGCCTCCTCGCTCTAGAAAGGCTTTTGCCTCATCAGGATAAAGAGCCAGCGTATAGCCATAATTATAGGCATCAAGATTGAGAATGTCGAGGGAGGTGGCGAGCAACAGCGACCAGTCGGTATTGCCGCAGCAATGCACCCCCTTGAGTCCGCTGA
>Ga0315296_10002625_pt1 | contig 15256 bp, 13 predicted proteins | sample YL17G14_18_MG_FD_203921 | JGI IMG/M metagenome (GOLD analysis project Ga0315296, IMG submission 203921) | Sediment microbial communities from Yellowstone Lake, YNP, Wyoming, USA - YL17G14_18 | ecosystem: Environmental > Aquatic > Freshwater > Lake > Sediment | place: USA: Wyoming | collected... | reverse complement strand
AGAGGAAAAAAACAAAGGAAGGGGGAAAGTAACCTGTTCGTTCATCTTTAGTCCAGTCAATGAGTTATCGCGATCGAGCAGGTATGGGGCCGCTTAAGCGGCCCTTTTGCTTACTATATTAATGAAGGGAACACCAAAGGACAGGAGGGCGTTATATCTCTTGGAATTTGATCTTTGGTGAAAGCGGGAGCAAAGGATGTCTCAAAGGGGAGGGTGGTCTCACGGGCTAAAGCGCTCCAAGTCACGATTTATCCGATTGACCGGCTCAAAGCAACAAATCAAACAAAGGAAAATAAGATGGAAAGTGGAGGTGTGAAGGTTGGAATCAAGGCGCTGGATTTCTGCCTTCCGGATCAGGGAGAGAAATCGGTCTGCTTGAGGGATTACAAGGGCCGGTGGGTGGTCCTGTATTTCTACCCCAAGGACGACACCCCGGGGTGCACGACCGAGGCCTGCGATTTCACGAATTTGCTCGCGGCCTTTGAGAAATTGGATGCAGCGGTGTTGGGAATGAGCCCGGATTCGCCCCAGAGCCACGTCCGTTTCAGCGAGAAGCACCATCTCAAGTTGACGCTCCTCTCCGACCCCGAACACATCATCCTCGAGAGCTACGGAGCTTGGGGACTCAAGCAGAACTATGGAAAAGAGTACTGGGGGGTCATCCGGAGCACGTTCCTGATCGATCCCGAGGGCAGGATCCGCCACATCCGGCCCAAGGTCTCTGTGGAGGGGCATGCGGGCGAGGTGATGGAGAAGCTCGCCCTGGTCCGGGGAAACGCCCAGTAATTTCACCCGTGGTCCGGGCAGGCGTCCCGAAGGATCGGGACGCCTTTTTTTGTCCCCCTGCTTTATGATATAATTGTTTTCCCATTCGATCAACCCCTGACGATGCGAAAAGGACTCCTTCCGACCTTCGGACTCATGGCGGCCCTGGCCTCCTGCACCTTCGGCCATCCCTTCAAGGCGGGGGAGGTGCTGGATTACGAAGTGCGCTACCTCAAATACATGCGGGGCACGGCCCGGATGGCCGTGGTCGCCGAGACCACCTATCAGGGGGTCCCCGCCTTCCACATGACCCAGGATATCCGGGTGGGCTCCCTCTTCTCCAACCACATCGAGATCCTCTGCCGAAACGACGACCTTTCGCCCCTGCTCATCACCACCCGCATCAAGCGGGAGGAAGGTCTGGGCCTGGGGCGTCAGGTCTACGACCCCGAGAGGAAAAGGGCGACCTTCTCGCTGACAGAGGGCGGGCGGACCAAGACCAAAACCGTGGAGCGGGAACACCCCCTGCAGGACATCCTGACCGTGATGTATTACCTCAGGTCTCAACCCCTCGCCGAGGGGGCCTTCTTTCCGATCAGCCTCTGGGAGGGGGAATACACCCTGCGGATCGCGGGCAAGGAGGAGATGGAAACGAACCTCTGGCAAGCTTCACCCTGCTCCTGCTGGGTCGTGGTAAGCGATCCGCCGAAAATCCGGGCCTGGCTGACCCCGGATGAAAAGCGGTATCCGGTGCGGGTGGAGACCGAGGGGAAGGGGGAGTCCAAGATGACGCTGCGTAACGCGAGCGACGCCCCCCCTTGACAAATCGGGTCTTTTTGATTATCTTATGTGGATAGTTCATCATTCTGAAAGGAAGGATCTTATATGCGTCTGGATAAGCTGACCCTTAAGGCCCAGGAGGCTTTCGAGGCCGCCCAGTCCGAAGCCCTGTCCCGAGGCAACCAGGAGATCGATCCCGAGCACGTGGCCTATGCCCTGATCTCCCAGAAGGACGGGGTGGTCGCCCCCATCCTGGAGAAGCTGGGGGCCAACCCCGACTTGGCCCTGAAGCGCATGGACGAGGAACTGCGCAAGCTTCCCCAGGTCAGCGGAGGCTCCGGCCAGGTCTATCTCTCTGGCCGGCTCCAGCGGGCATTTAACGACGCCCAGGCCGAGGCCGACAAGCTCAAGGACGAATACGTCTCTACCGAGCACCTCCTGATCGCGATCTGTGAGGAGAAGGGGGGTAAGGCGCAGGGCGTGCTTAAAGGCTTGGGCGTGACCCGGGATTCCATTTACAAGGCCCTGGTGGACATCCGCGGGACCCAGCGGGTCACAGACCAGAACCCGGAGGGTAAGTATCAGGCCCTGGACCGCTACAGCCGGGATCTCACGGACCTTGCCCGGCGCGGAAAGCTGGACCCGGTGATCGGCCGGGACGACGAGATCCGCCGCGTGATGCAGGTCCTCTCCCGACGGACCAAGAACAACCCCGTGCTCATCGGCGAGCCGGGCGTCGGAAAGACCGCCATCGCCGAGGGCCTGGCCCAGCGCATCGCTACGGGGGATGTTCCCGAGACCCTCAAGGACAAGCGCCTCGTAGCCCTGGACCTGGGAGCCCTGGTGGCGGGCTCCAAGTTCCGGGGGGAGTTCGAGGACCGCTTGAAGGCCGTCTTGAAGGAGATCCAGGAGTCCGAGGGTCAGATCATCCTGTTCATCGACGAACTCCATACCCTGGTCGGTGCGGGCGCTGCCGAGGGCTCCGTGGACGCCTCGAACATGCTCAAGCCGGCATTAGCCCGGGGCGAGCTGCGCTGCATCGGGGCCACCACCCTGGACGAGTACCGCAAGCACGTCGAGAAGGACCCGGCCCTGGAGCGCCGCTTCCAACCGGTCGTGGTGGGCGAGCCCACGGTCGAGGATACCATCGGCATCCTCCGGGGCTTGAAGGAACGTTACGAGGTCCACCACGGGGTGCGCATCAAGGACTCGGCCCTGGTCTCGGCCGCGGTTTTGTCCCACCGCTACATCTCGGACCGCTTCCTCCCCGACAAGGCGATCGATCTCGTGGACGAGGCGGCCTCTCGGCTTCGGATCGAGATCGACAGCATGCCCACCGAGATCGACGAGGTGGAGCGCCGCATCATGCAGCTGGAGATCGAGAAGACCGCCCTGGTGAAGGAGAGCGACGAGGCCTCCAAGGAAAGGCTGGAGAAACTGGAGGCCGAGCTCGCCGACCTGAAGGAGCGGTCCTCCACGATGAAGGCCCACTGGCAGAACGAGAAGCGGGCCATCCAGATCATCCGAGACATCAAGGCCAAAATTGACCATACCAAGGTGGAAGAGCAGCAGGCCGAGCGCAAAGGCGACCTGGGCAAGGTGGCCGAGATCCGTTACAGTAAACTGACCGAGCTCCAGCGCCAGCTGGAGGTGGAGAACGCCCGACTCCAGCTCCTTCAGAAGGACGTAAAGATGCTCAAGGAGGAGGTGGACGAGGAGGATATCGCCGAGGTGGTCTCCAAGTGGACCGGCATCCCGGTCGTGAAGATGCTGGAGGGCGAGATGGCCAAGCTCCTCAAGATGGAGGAGCGCCTCCGGCTCCGGGTGGTGGGCCAGGAGGAGGCGCTCGCCTCGGTGGCCAATGCGGTGCGCCGGGCGAGGGCCGGGCTCTCGGACCCCGACCGGCCGATCGGCTCATTCATCTTCATGGGCCCCACCGGGGTGGGCAAGACCGAGCTGGCCAGAGCCCTGGCCGAGTTCCTGTTCGACGACGAGCATGCCATGGTGCGTCTGGACATGTCCGAGTACATTGAGAAGCACACCGTGGCCCGCTTGATCGGCGCCCCGCCGGGTTACGTGGGCTACGAGGAGGGCGGCCAGCTCACCGAGGCTGTCCGCAGACGCCCTTATTCGGTTATCCTCTTCGACGAGATCGAGAAGGCCCACCCGGACGTGTTCAACGTTCTCCTCCAGATTCTGGACGACGGCCGTTTGACCGACGGCCAGGGCCGCACCGTGGACTTCAAGAACGCCGTGGTCATCATGACCTCCAACATCGGCAGCCAGTTCCTGGCCGAGATGTCCGAGAAAGAAGCTCGGGACGAGCTCTCCGAGCTGGAGGTCAAGGAGAAGGTCCTGGAGGCCCTGAAACAGCAATTCCGCCCGGAGTTCCTGAACCGTGTGGACGAGGTCATCATCTTTCACCGCCTGGGCAAGGAGGAGTTGGCCAAGATCGTGGACATCCAGATCCGGCACCTGGCCAAGCGTCTGGAGGACCGAAAGATAACCATCGAGCTCACTTCCAAGGCCAAGGCCCTGGTTTCCAAGGAGGGCTACGAACCGGCCTTCGGGGCACGGCCCATCAAGCGCACCCTCCAGAAGTTGGTCCAGGACCCCCTGGCCAAGAAGGTCATCCAGGGCGAGTTCGGCGAGGGGGACACGGTGGTGGTGGACGAGAAGAACGGGGAGATGGTGTTCAAGAAGAAGAAATAGGAGCATTTCCCCTATCTTGAAGGCTTGAAAAATCTCCCTAATTCGTGATATAGTTTATCTGCTTAGGATTTATCAGGAAGGAGGCGCATTGAAGACCAAGGTTGGGAATAAAGTTCCCGAGTTCGTTTATCGGGGAGGAAAGCCTGCCGCCGTGATCCTGGACATAGACAAATACCAGGAGATGCTGGAGCGCCTGGAGGACCTGGAAGACCTGAAGATGCTTCAAGCGATGCGTAAGAGGCCCCTCAAGTTCAGGAAGCTTGAGGACTTCCTGAGCAATCATCGTTCCCATGTATGAGATTTTCCTCGAGCGGGTAGCGGAACGTGACCTGAGAAGGCTTGCGGCGCTGGATTTCCAGCGCCTTATTTCATCTATTAGGGAACTGGCCGGTGATCCCCGTCCATCCGGATGCCGGAAGATAACGGGATCCAAGAGGGATTGGCGTATCCGGGTCGGTTCCTACCGGATCATTTACGAGATCGATGACAGAGCAAGGGCTGTTAGAGTGATGCGGGTGAGACACCGTAGGGAGGCCTACCGGTAGCCCTTCTCCTTAGAGATTCCTGATGATGAACAAGGAGCCGTTAATGAAGACCCTTTCCGCCCTCCTCCTTTTCTCGGTCCTGCTCTTCGCCGGAAGCCCCCAGGCAGGCAAGCCCGTGACGCTCCCCGCGGACTTCGAGCTGATTTACGAGTGGCATGCCGCGACCGTGCCCCCGCCCCACCACTTCGAATACACCATCCGGGTGATCGCGGACGGCCGCGGAGTGATCAATTACTTCCTGAACTATGACTACACATCGGTCTGGACAGACTCTTTCTCTGTGCCCAGGGACACCCTGGAGAAGGTCTATCGGCTGATGGTGAAGACGGGCATTCTAACCAAAGCCTGGCCTGAGGCGGGTAGGCATCCCATCGGCGGCTCGACCCAATGGCTCGAGGTCGTGGCGAACAAGAAGACGGTGTCGATCCCGGCTTTTCCCAAGGACCCAGGAAATATCCAGGAGGTCTACGACGCGATAAAGGCCCTGGTCCCTCAGCCGGTCTGGGACAAGTTCTCCGGGCTCCACGAGGAATACATCAAGAATTACAAGAGGCCGGGGGAGAAATAGCTCCGGGCATGGCTCTTGAGGCTGGGCTCAAAACCTTTTTTCTGGAACAGCGCGGCATCTTCTTCAACGCGCTGTTCTTCGTCTTCTCGCCACCGTAGCCGCGGTCTGGTCTCTGTGGTAGGCATATTTTTCATTTTGGGGCTTGACAAAGGCCCTCCCGGGATGTAAAATTAGAGGGGTTTGAAGAGCATTTGATCGGCCACCTCTAACCAGGGAGGGGATTGCCATGAAGACCTTCGGACATTTGTTATTTCATCTTACAACTCACTGCTCACTTCTTTCTGCCTTTTTGCTCCTTTCGTCTCCCTCCGTAGTCTCTGCCCAGTGGGAACCGGATGTCCGGCTCACTTTCAATCCAGATTCGTCACGAACTTATTGTAATAAATGTATAACTGCAGGTCCAAATGGGCTTGTTCAGGTCGCCTGGGACGACCATAGAGCTGGAAACTTTGAAATTTATTATAAGCGTTCATCTGATTATGGGGTTACATGGTCACCCGATACTCGGTTGACTTATGCGCCGATACATTCTGTGCGTCCTTCGATTGCCAGCTCGGGCTTGGTCACTCATGTGGTATGGGAAGATGACCGATTGGGAAATAATAATATAGAGATTTATTACAAACGCTCTTTGGATGGAGGAGTAAGTTGGTACCCTGATACTCGACTTACTTATGCACCGAGTTGGTCTACGAGGCCGGTTATCGCAGAAACGGATTCAATTTTACACGTATCTTGGAGCGATAGTAGAGATACGATTAACTCTGAAGAGATTTATTATATTAAATCCACCAATATGGGATTAACTTGGTTGCCGGAAGTACGCTTAACTTACGGTACTACTTCCTCATCATGCCCTTCAATAACCGCAACAAACGCAAATGTACATGTGACTTGGCATACTTCTAGAGATGGCAATCTGGAAATTTATTATAAAAGATCCAGCGATGCTGGGGTTACCTGGTCACCCGATACGCGCTTAACTTATGATTCTGGATGGTCTACGGGCCCTTCTATTGCTTCTGCTGGATCTTATGTTTATTTGGTATGGGTCGAAGGGGTGGGCAATGAAAAAATCTTTTATAAGTGTTCTACGGATTCAGGGGTTTCATGGGGGCCTGATATGCGTCTTGAAAGCTCTCCCGCCAGAGCCGGATGGCCTTCTCTTTGTACGGATGGCGGGCATGTTCATGTGGTTTGGGTTGACAATAGAGATGTCAACTGGGAATTGTATTATAAGTATTCCACGGACGCAGGAGTAACTTGGTCTTCTGATACTCGGCTTACCTTTGCATCGAATACATCATCTGAACCTTCCATCTCGGCTTCTGATTCAATGCTTCATATTGTTTGGACCGATTATCGGGACACAAGTATTTTTGACGTTGGCGAGGTTTATTACAAGCGGAATCCCAAGGGAAATGTAGGAGTAACTGACAATTCTCCTTTTTGCTCCGTGCCTTACGCTTCGCGATTCACGGTTTTTCCCAATCCCTTCAATTCATTCACCGCTGTTCCTAACCACTCCTCAGAGCTCTTCACCCTCTACGACATCTCCGGACGGAAGGTCGGGACCTACCGAGGGGACCGGGTCGGGGAGGGGCTTTCTGCCGGGGTCTATTTTCTTAAGCCTGAGGGGCAGGTTGGTAAGCCATTGAGAATTTTGAAGTTGAGATAATTCCCAATTCCGCATTTGATCGGCTACCTCTAACTCGGAGAGGATTGCCATGAAGACCTTCAGACGTTCGTCGTTCCGCCTCGCACCTCATTCCTTGTTTGTTGTCCTTATCTCCCTTTCTCCCCTTCTCCTTGTCTCCCCCGCTGTCGTCTACGCCCAGTGGGAGCCGGATGTCCGGCTGACCTATAACGACAGCGCTTCCTACACTTCCTGGAACAACGCCCGTTATATCGTACCAGGGCCTGGAAGTTTGATTCACGTTTTCTGGAGTGATACGCGAGACGGCAATGGTGAAATTTACTACAAACGTTCAACGGACAAAGGAACGACCTGGTCTTCCGACGTGAGATTAACTCAAGCGCTCAACTTATCTCACCTGCCCGCTGTTGCCCAGTCAGGTGGTATTCTTCACCTCGTCTGGGCCGACAACCGCTCTGGGAACGATGAGATATTTTACAAACGGTCATCAGATTCAGGTACTACCTGGGATGCCGATTTTCGCCTGGCCTTCAACTCACGTTCGTCAACCCTTCCTGCGGTTGCCTCATCCGATTCAATGGTTCATGTCGTTTGGATGGACTACCGCGATGGTAACTACGAGATATATTATAAGCGTTCCACAGACAGCGGTATTAGTTGGGCTCCAGATGAGAGACTGACCATAGATACGGCTTTGTCGCAATACCCTTCGGTGTGCTCATCGGGTCCAGAAGTTCATTTGGTTTGGTTTGACTCAAAGGCTGGAACGCCTGAAGTATTTTATCGGCGTTCAACAGATGAGGGCGCTTCCTGGCAGCCTGACACTTTGCTTACTGTTCCGCCCGATACTGCCGCCTACCCATGCATCTCTGCTTCAGGAGAAACCGTTTGTGTCGTTTGGCACGATTTCCGGGATGGTTTCCCTAACTCAGAGGTTTATTTCAAACGCTCCACTAACGCAGGATTGACATGGTTTAGCGATTCGCGCCTGACATTCAGCACAGGCGTCTCGCAATGTCCCTCCTTGTTCGTCTCAGGGTCAAATATTCATGTGGCATGGGAAGATCGTCGAACCGGAAATTCAGAGGTATTTTACAAGCGTTCGCAAAACGGAGGGATGAGTTGGGAATCGGATGTTCGTTTGACTTATGCCTCAGGATATTCTTGGTATGTCGGCATTTCTGCAGCGGACTCCTGCGTATTCCTCGTATGGGACGATACTCGTGATGGAAACTATGAAGTGTATTTCAAGCGCAATCCTACTGGAAATCTTCCCTCGGGCGTTGAAGTTCAAGAAAAAAGAGTCCAATTGCCAACCGGTTTTATTTTTAGACCTAATCCCTTCACTTCCTTCACAACGTTTCAAGGCCACTCCTCCGAGCGCTTTGCTCTCTACGATATCTCCGGCCGGAAGGTAGGGGTCTACAAGGGCGACCGGATCGGAGAGGGGCTTTCTGCTGGGGTCTACTTTCTCCGTCCGGAGGGCAAGGATGTTAAACCTCTGAGAGTCGTGAAGATCAGGTAACTATAATCCCAAATCCGCAATCCTAAATCTAAAATAAAGGGCGGCCTCCGGCCGCCCTTTGGGTTGTGTAGCATTTGCTGCATACTATGCCAAAATGACACACTTTCACCTTTTTTTGAAAAATCTTCGGTTCAAAAAACGGGGAATGGGGTGGGGATGGCGTGAAGTAGGCGTGAAGTAGGCGTGAAGTAGTCGGGAACCCCTCCCGGATTTCGGAGCTTTTCCTGCCCTCCCCTCGGAGCGAAGCGGAGACCCCGATGCTGTGTATCGGGGCCTTAACGTATCGTTGTCGGCCCTACTTATGCGAACGGAGTTGACAAAGGCCCCTTATCAGGGTATGTCTATAAGGTCCTTTCCCATCTTTAACTCTTCTATATCGGGCCGAGGTTGACTCCAAGCCTTTGATTGTTATATAGTTAAACTATCCAGGCAAACCTATTAGCCTTATTAACTGAGGAATTGGCATGAAACCAATGCGTTTGATCCTTGTCGGTTTTATCCTTCTCCTCCCTCTCTCCCTCCTCTGGGCACAGTCCGACATTGAGGCCAGGAAGGCCGAGCTGGAGCAGAACCCCTCGGACCCGGCCCGGAACTACAACCTGGGCAACGCCTATCTCGCGGCCCAGCGATACGTTGAAGCCGTTTCCTGCTACGACAAGGCGATTGCCCTCAAGCCGGACTATCACGAGGCCTGGAACAACAAGGGCATCGCCCACAGGCGCGCGGGCCAGTCCAAAGAGGCCGCAGCGGCCCTGGAGAAGGCCGTGAAGATCAAGCCGGACTATCTTGAAGCCTTGCTCAACCTCGGGGGAGTCTATGAGGAACAAAGCCTTTTCCGCAAGGCCGCCCTGACCTACAAGAAAGCCCTGCCCCTGCGCGCGGACGCGGACATGTATCTGTTAATCGCCAACGCCTGGCGGAAAGCCGGCTCTCTGGACGCCGCGGCCCAGGCCTTTGAGAAGGCCGGGGAGCTCGCCCCGTCCCGTAAGGAGATCTGGACCTCGCTTTCCGGGCTCCACATGGATCAGGGCCGCTGGACCGAAGCCGCTGGAGCCATGGAGAAAGCCGCAGGCCTGGACGGGAGGCTTTGGTCCCAGGCCGGGGCCCTGTGCGAGAAGGGAAAGGATTTAACCCGCGCCGCCGCCTGTTACGAGAAGGGAGCCCGGGCCGGGGACGCCCAGTGCTGGCTCTCCCTCGGTCGCTGCTACGAGGCCCTGGGAGACACGGTCAAGGCGATTGCCGGTTACAAAAAGGCTCAGGAATCGGGCGTCGAGGCGGCCAAAGCAGGGGAGAAGCTGGCCCGGCTCTACGAGGCTCAGGGAAAAGCCCAGGAGGCAGGGGAGGCCTATGCCTCAGCGGCGAAATCCCAACCCGGCTCCTTTTCGGCGGCCTTCAACCAGGCCGTGATGCTGGAGAAGCAGGGCAAATATGCCGAGGCCCTGTCGGCCTACCTTCAGGCTTCGGGGCTCAAGCCGGAGGACGGCCAGTCCTTCTTCGGCCAGGGGAACTGCTATGTGAAGCTGGACAGCCTGGAGCAGGCCCTGGGGGCCTATGCGAAGGCTGTTTCTCTGATCCCGGAGTTCGCGGACGCTTATCTGAATTACGGGGTCGCCCTGGACAAGGCCAGGAGGAAACTCGAGGCCGTGCAGGCCCTGGAGAAGTTCCTCGCCCTCTCTCCCCAGTATCCCCAGGCGGACAAGGTCCGCCAGCGCATCGAGGAGCTCCGCAAGGAGGCGCAGAAGCCGTGAAGTTCCTCCTCGCCGGCCTCATCGCCTTCGTGATCACCTTCGTCGTGGGGATGATTCCGGTGGCCAAGCAGATGCTCTTCACCTACTTCCTGTGCGGGAGCATCGTGCTCACCGCCTTCGGCATCGTGGACCTGATCGCGGCCTATTTCCACAAGAGGAAGAAGAAGAATGCCGGCCCGTGAGCCCCTGCTCCTTACGAACGGGCGGTTCCATACCCTGGACCCTTCCCGGCCCCGGGCCTCTGCCGTCCTGGTCAATGACGGACGGATCGCGGGCGTGGGCGAGAAAACCGACTTCCCATCCGGGGGTCAGAGATTGGATCTTCGAGGGCGGTGCGTCCTGCCGGGCCTCATCGACTGCCACGTCCACTTCCGCTGGTTCGCCAATTCCCTCACCTGGGTGCACCTGGCCGGGCTCGCGGACTTCGAGGAGGTGAAGCGCCGTGTCAGGGAGGCCGCTAGAGAATCCTCCCCCGGGGAATGGATTCACGGCGACGGCTGGGACAAGAACCTCTGGGGCCTGGGGCGCTTTCCCAATAAAGGCGACCTGGACGCCTTCACCCCGGACAACCCCGTGCTCCTGGACTCCCGGGACGGGCACGTGATCTGGTGCAATACCCGGGCCCTGAGGAAAGCGGGCATAGACCGGAACACCCCCGAGGTTCCCGGCGGGGAGATCGAAAGGGACAGGAAGGGCGAGCCCACCGGCATCTTCAAGGAGGAGGCCGAGAAGATCCTGGAGCGGGCCGCCGGGGACCCGCCCTGGGAGCAGGAGAAGCGGGCCTTCCTCCAGGCCCAGAAGGAGGCCCAGCGCTTCGGGCTCACCGGGGTCCACGACTGCTCCTCGGAGAACCGCAAATCCCCGGTCAAGCTCATCCAGGAGCTCCGTGAGGAGGAGAAGCTCGGCCTGCGCTTCACCTGCATGATCGCACGGGACGTCCTGGACGACGCCATCCAGCTGGGCCTCCGGACCGGCAACGGGGACGAGTGGCTGCGCTGGGGCGGAGTGAAGATCCTGACCGACGGGGCCCTGGGCTCCCAGACCGCGGCAATGCTGGAGCCCTATGAGGGAAGCGATCAAAAAGGAATCTTGGCCGTGTCCGAGGAGGTGCTGTTCGAGACCATCCGGAAGGCCACAGGTTTCGGCCTGGCCAGCACGGTCCATGCCATCGGGGACTACACCAACCAGGTCGTCCTGGACGCCATCGCCGAGGCCCGGAAAGGGGAGTGTCCGGACCCCCGTCTCTGGCTCCGCCACCGCATCGAGCACGCCCAGTGCGTGCGGCCCGGGGACGTGAGACGGTTCCACGACCTCGGGGTCATCGCCTCCCTCCAGCCCGTGCACCTTCCCGGGGACATCTCCACCGCGGAGCGGAATTGGGGGGAGCGTTGCGCGAACGCCTATGTCCTGCGGAGCCTCCTGGAGGCCGGGGTGCCCTTATGCCTGGGCTCGGACGCGGCCGTGGAGACCCTGGACCCCCTGAAAGGCATCTGGGCCGCCGTCTGCAGGCAGAGATGGGACGGGACCCCGAAAGAGGGCTGGTATCCCAAGCAGAAGCTCTCCGTCTTGGAGGCCGTGCAGGGCTATACCACAGGCGCGGCCTTTGCCTCGGGCGAGGAGAACCTGAAGGGGTCCATCCAGGCCGGGAAACTGGCCGACTTCGCAGTCCTGGACCGGGATCTGTTTGAGGTCCCGGAAGAGGAGATACGGGATATCAAAGTGGAAATGACGATCCTGGGAGGGGAGGTCGTTTACAGCGGGGAGTAAGGTCTAAGGAGTAAAAAAAGAGGCGGAACCCATTGGGTTCCGCCTTATCGCTTGTGGCGAGGCAGGGACTTGAACCCTGAACCTAGGGATTATGATTCCCCCGCTCTGCCATTGAGCTACCTCGCCGTTCACGCCAAGGATCAGGATTTAGGAATGAGGGACTAAGGTAAAACTTCCTCACGCCTTAGGCCTCACTCCTCGCGGATTTAGTGGCTGCCTTCGCCGAGCTTCTCCCAGAAGCCCTGGCCCTTCTCCATGGTGATGACCTTGTCCGCGACCTTCAAGGGGCTGGGGTTCTTGGGATCCTTGAGCCATTTGGTGAGTTTGGCCTCGCTGGTCACGTCCGTGGCCGACTCCACCTCCATCTCCGCGATGTCCTCACGGGGGCCGGGCAGCATCGCCCCGGTCACGGGATGCTTGATCGCCTGGCCCTCGCGCACGACCTTGAGCTTGGTCTTCTTGTCGATCCCCAGGGATTTTCCGATGTCCAACGTGAAGTGCGTGGGGTCCTTGACCGCGATCACGTAGCCTTCCACCGGGAAGGCATTCCAGACCTTGCGCTGGACCTCCTTGTTCACGTTGCCCAGGGCCTCGGACATCATCATGGTCTGGTCGGGGTTCTCCCGCGAGGCGGTCTTCTCCTTGCGGATGAGCTCCGAGAGCAGGATCGAGGCCGTCTCGGTGTTCACGATGCGCAGGTCCACCCCGACCACGGCCTTGAAGCTGGGATAGCGCTTGCCCTCCTTGCCGGTCGTGCTCTTGTCCTCGAAGGTCGCCTCGTTGATCTTGGCCAGGACCATGAAGTTCACGCCCAGTATCTTTCCGACGTTGGCCGCGGAGGCGGCATCCAGGGCCCCGGTCATCGCCAGGGCCTGCTCCTTCATGACCTTGTCCAGCTGGGCCCGCTCGATGACCTCGAACCGCCCGATCTTCACGAAGGCGTTGGAGAGATTGGCCTCGGCGGCCCCGGTGAGCTCGGCGCGGGGGGTGGAGTTATCCACCAGGATGGCCACCCGCTTCTTGGCCGGAGCCTGGGCGAAAAGCACGGCCGTACAGACCAAGAGGACGGCCCCGGCGAGAAAAACCTTGCTCATGGAAAACCTCCTGAAAGAGTGTGTTGATTTTTAAGCCTGGGTAAAAATAACCAGAAATATAATGATAGCATGGACAGGGCGTTTCTGTCAAGGGAGACCGGCGGGCGAGTAAGGTCTGAGGCCTCGTCTTTACGCTCTGCCTTAAAAACAGTAGAGACCTGGTTTCCTGTAGGGGCTTCCCCGGATATCCCTACCCTGACCTGACCGGTTCCTTACGCCTTTTCACGGATCATTGCTGGCTTTTCTTAGGCCAAGAATGTCCCGGGAATAACCTTCTTGTTCCTTGTAACTCCTTTAATTGCAATATACAGTATAAATTTAACTGGCTCTCTTTTTTGAGTGCTCCTTGGCAGCAGTTCAAAAGATTCCGGAGGGAATAACCCGCCTCTTGGAATGGTATTAAGAGCAGACTATCAAAAGGAGAGAAAGCAATGAGACAAGGAATCGGATGGATTTTATTCGGGGTTCTGGCGGTTTCGGGGATGGCTCTGGCAAACCCGATGGTGATCCCGGAGGGACGGGTCTCGGAGGTCCTGAACCGGGTCCAGATCGGCAAGCCCATCCAGTACCAGAGCCTGACGATCTTTCCCCTGACCCTCAAGGGAAGCGACGGGAGGCCTTACGTGACCATGGACCGGGCTGTGGACAAGGGCTGGGTGTATTTCGGGGAGCTGGACCACGCCGAGGTGAACACGGTTTGGGTCGAGAACCGCTCCTCGCAATACGTGTTTCTCCTGGCCGGGGAGATGATCTCCGGGGCCAAGCAGGACCGGATGGTGGGGCAGGACATCCTGCTGCCGCCCAAGAGCGGGAAGATCAAGATTGCTGTGTTCTGCGTGGAGCACGGCCGGTGGGTGGTGCAGTCCGAACATTTCGGCGCAGCCAAGGCGAACGCCCCCCTGGCGGTCCGCAGAGCCGGGAAGATCGACCAGGACCAGTCCATGGTCTGGGACAAGGTGGCTGAGAAGCGCGCGGAGAACTCGGTGACCGCCGGATCCGGGGGAAGCTACCTGGAGGTGCCCAAGGCACCTGAGGTGCAGGCCCGGATGAAGCCTTACAAGGACGCGCTGATCTCCCTGCCCAGGACCGTTCCCATGGGCTCGGGCGTGGCCGTGGCCGTGGGTGATCAGGTTTTGTGCGTAGACCTGTTCGGGAACCGAAGTTTGTTTCAGGACCTCTATCCCAAGCTCCTGGATTCCTATGTGACGGACGCGATGAACAAGCCAAGGGGCTGGCGGGGGGTGACCCAGCGTGATGTGGAGGACCTCCTGAACTTGGCCAAGACCGCTGAGGAGCGCGAGGTCTCGACCCCGGGGACGGGATGGGCCGAGGAGATCAAAGGCAACCGCATCTCTGGCACCGCGCTCTTCGACAAAGGGAACATCGTACACCTGGACCTCTTCCCCAAGGGGCCGGTGGTCCACGAGGACCGCACCCCCCAGGGCCAGACGCCAAACCTGGATTTCAGAAGGGAAAAAAGCAGGTAGTGAGAAGGTGTGAAAGAGTGAAGGCGATAAGGTGAGAAAGTAAGGAAAATAAATCATCGAGAGAGCCTGGCCATTCAGCCAGGTTCTCTTGGTTTTTGGACCCATTTTCCCCCGAGAGTCAAGGAAAGACGGGCGGCAGCCCGGGTGGTCGCCTTCCCTTAACCCCTTGACAGATTTAAGCTAATTTGTTAAAATATTCACTTATTCAATCGGTTAGTCACGCGGTTAGTCGCGTCCCCCGCCCGAAAAGGTGAGGCTTTCCTTACCACAGCATTCTGTCATAGCAACGCCCCCGCGTTGAGGGGCGTGAACTCAAGCCACTTCTAAAGAGAGAGGACAAGAGAAAGACATGGAGGATCAGAAGGGATTTTACCATCCCTCCAAGACGCTGGTCGAAAACAGCAATGTCAAGAAGCTGATGGACAAGTATGGGATGAAGGACGTTAAAGAGCTCTACTCCCGCGCCGAGGACCAGGAATGGTACTGGGGGGAGATGGGCAAAGAAGTGGTGGAGTGGTATCAGCCCTGGCAGAAGGTCCTGGACTGGAAGCTGCCGTTCTCCAAATGGTTCGTCGGGGGAAAGATCAATATCGTCCATAACGCCCTGG
>Ga0315296_10002623_pt1 | contig 15261 bp, 11 predicted proteins | sample YL17G14_18_MG_FD_203921 | JGI IMG/M metagenome (GOLD analysis project Ga0315296, IMG submission 203921) | Sediment microbial communities from Yellowstone Lake, YNP, Wyoming, USA - YL17G14_18 | ecosystem: Environmental > Aquatic > Freshwater > Lake > Sediment | place: USA: Wyoming | collected... | reverse complement strand
GCCTGAAGAAGCGCCCCAACGCAGCTCCAGCACGTCATAGGCCCTTCCTGAGGAAGCGTAGTCGGTAAGAAGGAAATAGTTCGCGTATATCGGCTCGTCGGCAGGGTTCTCGGGCTTGACCTGAAGAACCAGAGGGACCGGGTTGCGGTACCGGCGGTCCATCGGAACGCCGTTGTCGTCCGCCTGTATGAACCTGGGCTCGCCGTCAAGCTCCGCGAGGGTCCACCAGGTCTTGTGGAACTCCTCGTTCTCTTCGATGGTCACCGGCGCCTCGAGCCATCCCTGCCCGGCAAGCCCCTTCTCCGGAGCGTCCTCGGTACTGACCCATTCCACCCAGAATCGGTCGAACGTCGGCGCGACAAGCTGCTGCGGAAGCTCCACCGTCCCGGCCCCGAACGGAATCGCCACAAACGCCAGCAGGGTCGGGATGAAGATTATCAGCGGCGCGATCAGATGGAGCCACTTGTCGGCGGCCCTGGGGACAATGTCCTCCTTGACCAGGAGCTTGACCATGTCTGCGAAGGGCTGGAGGAGTCCCCATGGGCCGACACGATTCGGACCCAGCCGAATCTGGAACCATCCCAGAAGCTTGCGTTCGAGGAGGGTGACGTAAAGGACAACCAGAAGGACAAAGATAAGCAGGGTCACGAACCCCCAGAAGAACATCCAGAAGGACCACGGCCACAGCGAGCGAGCCTCGACCAGGCGGTCGAAGCGGGCCTGGAGCGCAGCGCGGATCACGTACTCGAAGAAGGAGTCAAGGGAGCCGAAGCGCAGGATCAGGCCGATGAAGACGGCAAGAGCGACGACGATTATCGCGCCGATGACGGCGAACAGCGCAACCGCGCTTCTGGTCTGACGGACGGTAGCTGCATTATGGCTGTCGCGGTTCATCTTCCTCGCACGCGCAAGCCCCATCGGGGCTGCAACCAACCCACTCCTCCGGAAGGAGGTTTACAGGGGCAGAAGCATACTCAACTGACAGGTCGATTTCAACACCGGCGCATGCACGACCCGGCGCGCAAGTCGTCCCGGTGGCCCTGCCCTTTCCGCAGTGGTATCATGCACCTGTCCGCGGAGAGCGCAAGGAGGGACCGGAGATGCCTAGAACATTGGTTATCATGGTGGGGGGCTATGTACTCGTCTGCTGCGCGGTTTTCCTTATTCTGACCGCAACCGGGCCCCGAAGAACGATATCCGCGGCCGAGCGATACAGCAGAATGGGACAGCACGAGCGAGCGGTCACGCTGTGCGATCGGGTAATCGCATCCCATCCCGACATGGCGGAGGCGTACAAGGTCCGCGGCACCGCGTACGCGCTGGCAAGCGACTATGAGAAGGCGCTGGAGGACCTGACAAGGGCTATCGAGCTCGATCCGGACTTCGCGAAGGCCTATTTCAATCGAGCCAATGTGCGCTGGCAGATGGGCGAGAACGACGCCTCGATCGAGGACTATGGAAGGGCAATTGAGGCCGACTCGGAATACGCATCGCCACATATCAACCGGGGTCGTCTCTATCATGAGCTGGGGGATTGCAACAAGGCGATCGAGGACTACACGCGAGCCATCGAGATCGAGCCGAACAATGCCCTGGCCTACTACAATCGCGCCATCGCCTACGGCGATCTGGGGAATACCGATCGAGCGATAGAGGACTACAGCAAGGCCATCGAGATCGACCCGTACTATTCGGCGGCGTACATCAATCGAGGGCTTGCCTATGTTGACGCCGGCGCGAACGATCTCGCCCTGCTGGACTACACCAGACTCCTTGAGTTGTTCCCGAACAATGCGGAAGCGCACGCCAGGCGGGCCAACGCGTATGCCGCCATGAGAAACTACGATGCGGCGGTGAACGACTGCAACAAGGCTCTGGCCATCGACCCAGCCTGCGCGCTGGCTCACAGCGTACGGGGAGGGGTGCACTACATGCGGGGGGACCTCATCAGCGCAATTGAAGACCTGGACGAGGCGATAGATATCGACCCGAGCGACACGTACGCCTACCTCATGAGAGGACTGGCCTGGCGCGACAGGGGAGAGATCGAAAAGGCGGCATCCGACTTCAAAGCTGCTCTGCTCATTGACCCCAACTACTCTGAAGCTGCGGTCGAGCTGGAGCAACTGGGGCAAGGGGTGACGGACGGGCAACAGGAAGCCCCGGGGATCTCCCCGCGATCGCTTGAATATGCGAGGATTCTTATCGAGCAACGGGCGACCGGCGACGCGATCGCCGTCTGCTCCGATCTCATCGAGAAGTCTCCCGACGACCCGGAGGCGTACACGGTCCGCGGAGAGGCATACCTGTCTCAGGACGACTACTCCCAGGCGATGAGGGACTTCAACAGGGCAATCGACATCGACGCGGACTATGCCGCGGCATACGTCGGTCGCGGCCAAGTGTATGCCCGCCAGATGGATTTCGAGCGGGCGATACAGGACTACGACAAGGCGGTCGAGCTCGACCCGCGTTCGTACGAAGCATATTACTGGCGGGGGTACGCGTACAGGAACCAGAACAACCTGTCTCAGGCGGCGGAAGACTACACATCCGCGATCGAGATTGATCCCGACGACTACCGGGCCTACCAGCTTCGCGGCGAAGTCTACACTTACTCCGAAGACAAGCATGAAGCGGTCCAGGATTTCAGCAAATGGATAGAACTGCAGCCCGAGGACTGCTACGCCTGGTATTCGAGGGCGGAAGCCCTGGGCTATGTCGAGGAGTACGAGCGGGCGATCGAGGACTACAACACGGCGCTATCGCTGTGCCCGGACGACCTGAACTGCTCGAAAGGTCTCGCGCAGGCCTACATCAAGGCAGGTGACATCGAAAGCGCCGTTGCGATCTACGAGAGCCTGGTCGAGGAGTACCCGAGACTGACGTATCTCCAGGACTATCTGGAGGAAGCCCGAGCCCTGCTGGTGGAGTAGCGGAGGAAATCGCCGGAGCCCGAACAGAGTGCGTGGTCTGCTGTCAGCCAAAAGACAACCACAAAGGCACGAAGACACGAAGGGCCGCAAAGCGTGGTTGCTCTTCACGGACCATGCTGCGTCCGGCTTGCGCGCGGTCGCTTCCCGCTAGTACAATCGGCTCTGCATCCTTTCCCGATCAGCACTGATGGCGCGCCGGTCGCGCATTTCATGTGGGGGAGTCACAGATGGCGGAAATCTCCTACCCGCTCGAGCCTTTCAAGATCAAGACGGTCGAGCGCATCCCGATCACATCCCGCGAGGAGAGGGAGAAGATCCTTGAGGATGCCAGGGGTAACATATTCAGGGTGCCCGCGCGGGCGATCACGATCGATCTTCTGACCGACAGCGGGACCGGGGCGATGTCGGACGCGCAGTGGGGCGCGCTGATGCAGGGCGATGAATCGTACGCCGGCTCGAAGTCATGGGAGATTCTGGACGGCACGGCGCAGGAGGTCTTCGGGATGCCCTGGATTCTCCCGGCTCACCAGGGTCGCGGCGCGGAACATCTCCTTTTCACCGTCATGCTGGAGCGGAAGGGCGAGCCGGTTATTCCCGGGGAACGGGCATTTCGACACAACGAGCGGGCATATCCAGTGGGCGGGCGGAACTGGGGTCGATTGCATCGGGCCCTGGGCGGACGATCCCGATTCGGATTACCCGTTCAAGGGAGATATCGACCCGCAGCGGCTGAGGGCGGCGATCGAGGAGGTCGGGGTCGAGAGGGTGCCGCTTGTCCTGATCACGCTCACGGCGAATACGGCGGCGGGCCAACCGGTGAGCATGAAGTGCCTGAAGGATGTCCGGAAGATCTGCGATGAGTATGGAATACCGCTGTTTTATGACGCCGCAAGGTTCGCGGAGAACGCGTACTTCATCAAGATTCGCGAAAAGGGCATGGCGGACAAGTCAATGGCGGAGATTGTCCGGATGCAGTTCGAGCTCGCCGACGGGGCGGTGATGTCGAGCAAAAAGGACGGGCTGGTGAATATCGGCGGGCTGGTCGTGTGTCGCGACAAGGAGCTGTATCGAAAGCTCGCGGCGATGGGGACGCTTTTTGAGGGCTTCCCAACGTACGGCGGGCAGGCGGGACGGGACATCGCGGCGCTGGCGGTCGGACTTCGCGAGGTTCTGGACGAGGATTACCTGCGGTGGCGTACCGGGCAGACTCATTATCTTGGCGCACGGCTAAGGGAGAGGGGAGTGCCGATCATCTGGCCGCCCGGAGGCCACGCGGTGTACATCAACATCAGCAAGGCGCTCGACCATATGCCGCCGTCGGTGTATCCGGGCATCGCATTCCAGAACGCGGTCTATCTCGAGGGGGGGGTCCGGGTTTGCGAGATCGGGATAGTGCTCGCGGGTCGCGACCCGGAGACGGGGGAGGATCGGAAGCCGCGATTCGATCTTGTACGGCTGGCAATCTCGCGGAGGGTATATACACAGACACACATGGATTATGTGGTGGACGTTGTGTCTCGCGTCTATGAGAACAGGGAGAAGCTGAAGGGCGTGCGGTTTACGTACGAGCCGGCGGTGTTGAGGCATTTCACAGCGGAGTATGAGGAGGTGGAGCTGAGCACGCGCAGGATGCGCGTGTGACGAAGAAATCATGCGCTGGAAGCGCATGCTACAAAAGGTGACGAAGAAACCTTGCGCTGGAAGCGCATGCTACATGGCTTGACGATAGTGCGCCGGGGCTCAGGTTGCGATCGTCATGCGGTCAAACAGGACAGGCGGGGTGAGAAGGCCGGTATACTTCAGCTCTCTGCCGATCTCCAGCACCTGATCCTTAAGCATCCGGAATACGTTGCCGGCGAGCATTCCGTCCTTGAATCTGCCGATGATCTTCCCGTTCTCGACGACAAACCCGAGGCTTATCGAGACGGAGAAATCACCGGAGAACGGGCTGGCCTGGTGAGCGCCCATTATCTGGTCAATCACAACGCCCTTCCCCATTCCGGAGATCATCTCGTCCAGGGTCTTCTCCCCCGGCGTGATGGTGAGGGTGGTGTAGCCGGCCCGGGGAGCTGATGACAGTCCCGCCCGCATACCGTTTCCGGTAGGCTCGACGCCCATTTTTTTCGCGGTATGGAGGTCGTTGATGAAGCCCTTCAGGACGCCGTTCTCGACGAGGAGGGTCCTCTGTCCCCTCACGCCTTCGTCGTCCACCGGCTGGGTGCCGGTCATCTCCGGATTGAGCCCGTCATCGACCAGGTTGATCCTGCGATCAAAAACCTGCTCTCCGACCTTGTCCCTGAACGGGGAGATATCCTTCAGAACCATGCGGGCGTTCAAAGCCGACTGAACCGGCCCGAGGATGATCATCGCCTTGGGGAGAAGAATGCAGGGGTATTCCCCGGCGGGAAGGCTCACGATATTGGCTGCGTCGGCGAACTTCCGTATCGCGGCGTCCGCCCACTCGTCCGGCTGGTCGAGCATCCGGACGGCGTCATCGTACTCCCACAGCATGAGGACATCGCCTTCGCGAGTGATCGAGCCGCCCAGGTAGCCGCTGAAGTGCGTTTTCCTGAACTCAGAGCGCGCACCGGTCGAGCTCGCGATAGTGGAGACGACAATCGCCCGATCGAGCTTGCCGTCGAACATTGCCTCGCTCCTGGCTCGTTTGGCCTTCGAAATCATGCCGTTTCCGACCTCGACGAGACGCTCGGCGCCGACAGCGGCGGTCGGCTCATGGAAAACGTCCACGTCCGCCGGCTCGTACGCCGTCCGGAATTCCCCGGCGAACTCGCTTCCGAGCGGCGCGAGCTCGCAGGCGGTGTCGACGATCATATCGGGATCGTCGATCTTGTTCGACGCGAAGAATCCGATCCTGCCGCCGATCAGAACCCTCAGCGCAACGCCGCTCGCTTCCTTCGCCTCGGCGAGCTTGAGCTTGTCGGCAGCCCACTCGCAGGACGTGGTCTCGGTGGACGCACGAAAGACCTCGGCGGCGTCGGCCTTCTTCGAGGCTTTCTCCAGGATGGCATCGATCAGAGTCATGACGCATCGCCTCCCACCACGCAGTCCTGAATCCTGATGTGCGGGCCGCCCGTTCCTACGGGTAGCGGAGTCTGCACGTGCTTGCCGCACCCCCCTATCGACTCCCAATTGCGGTCATTCGAGATCATGTCGATGTTCTCCAGGGTCTTGAAGAGGTTGCCGGAGATGCTCACATTTCGTACGCGCCTGCCGATCTCGCCGTTCACGATCTCAAATCCCTGATCCGCCCCGAAGGTGAACTGCTCCAGCGAGGTCTGGCCCCCATGGGGCCTGACCGCGTAGATTCCGAACTTGATGTCGGAAAGGATATCGTCGAGCGTGTGCGGGCCGGGCTCGATGGAAGTGTTGGTCATGCGGACGATGGGCGGATAGCGGTAGTTCACGGCGCGCGCGTTGCCGGTGGGGCTCTCGCCGAGCGCGGCGGCGGTTTCGCGGGAATGGAGCCGCCCAGTGAGAATCCCGTCCCTGACCAGGTACGTGAGTCGGGTCGGAGTGCCCTCGTCATCGTACTTCATCGTGCCGCCCTGCTCCGGGACAGTGCCGCCGTCCGTTATGTTGAGGGATTCACGCCCCATCTTGCGGCCCATGGTAAGGATCTTCTGCCAGTCGGGATTTTCGTGGACGAAATCCGCCTCACTCAGATGCCCGAAGGCCTCATGGACGAAAGTGCCGGTCAGATCGGGGTCGACCACAACGGTGTAGGTGCCGGCCTTGACGTTGGGGGCGTTCGCGACTTCGACGGCACGCATCGCGACTTCCCGGGCCAGGCTTTCCTTTCCGAGGATGACGTCGTAGTCGACGAGGCTGTTGGCGAAGTCACGCGCGTCCTGCATCATCCCGTTTTCGTCGGCGGCCATGGCGAGGAGGACCAGGGTCACGCGCATCTTCTCCTGCTCGATGAAGCTTCCGGTCTTGTTGGCGAACAGGCGGCGATAGTGGAAATGCCAGTAGTAGGTCGCGGTCGAGACGATCCCGTCGCTCTTGACCATGATCTCGTTATAGTCCCCGACAAGCCTGAGCGTGTCGGAAACGGGAATGTCTCTCGGATCGCGCCTGATTTCGATGGGTACTCGATCGATGCGCGGCTCCTGCTCCGCGAGCCTGACTGTTCCGGGACCGAGCGCACGGGCCATGGTCATCGCCTGGCGGACGCGGTCGGGGAGATTGTCGAGCGAGTTGAAGCTGGCGAAGCCCCAGCTTCCGTCGACCAGCGCGCGAACGCATCCGCCGGCCGAGACGCCCTTGTCGAGCGATTCGAGGGAGTCTTTCTGAAAAGCGATCTGGGTGGTCTCTATCTCCTCCAGCCGGATTTCCACCTCGGCCGCGTCGGTCCCGGCCCTCAGGGCCTCATCCAGGCGCTCGCGGACATCCGGGAGGAGGGCGACATCTCTGGTCATCTCCTCACCTCTTGGTGATATTCTCCTTCGGCGCTTCTCCAGGGGGGAAGACACGGAACTATAGGCCGATTTAGTTGAAATTGTCAACCATTTTGGTTGAACTTTTCAACTGCTTCCGGCATAATTCGCCCCGGAGACAAGAAGGGCGATCCAGAAGGTGGCGGATACACGCAAGTCATCCCGCGGCAGCAAGTTCAGCAGGCAGACACGTCGTCTGCGCGACGCGATGGTGTGGGTGCTGAGGGGATTCACGCTGTACGATCCGCGCAAGAGCTATCCGGGGTTCTATCTTTCGCCGCAGCAGTCGTACGTTCTGTCGGTCGTGAGAGATGCGGGCGAGATCAGTCCCGGAGAGGTCGCCAGACAGCTCAGGCTGGAGAAAAGCCACCTGACGAAGATTGTCAACTCGCTGATCGAGATGGGCGCGGTGGAGAAGACGACGGACCGCAGGGACCGTCGCAAGCTTGTCCTGAGGCTGACGAAGAAGGGAAGGAAGATCTACGGGGAACTGGATCGCGCGAGCATCGAATCCTACACCGGGCTTGGGGAGCACATTCCTGAGAAGGAGCGCGAGAATGTCGTCCATGCGGCCGAGGTGCTCCTCAAGGCAATGGAGGAGATGAGAAAGAAGAGGGGCGCATGACCTCCCCCCCTCAGCTCTCTTCCGCTATCGGCCGCGGACTCCTACCAGCCGACCGGCACCTCTATCAACGCGTACTCACCCGGAGAGCCGTTGCGATTGGGCCACAGCGTGACGTTCTTCGTGTTCGGGTTAATGGCGATCGAATGGTAGAAGCCGCACGGTATGCTGACAGGGCCTTGCCAGACCGTCAAATCTGCATCGATTTTGACGAGCTCGACTCCCCCCGATTTCAGGTTCCCGAACACGACTGTGCGGCAATGGGCGAATTCCGTATCGCTCCAGTCGATGTCCATGTCGCACGACTTATCGGGAAACCATCCGAAATCAAGATCATCTGAGAACAGGCCGCCGACCTCGCCGACGAGTACCGGCGGCGAGGCGCTGATATCGTAGGCCCGAATCTTGCCCCGGTCGGAGCCGGTAAGCACGAGGAGCACCTGGTCAGGGAAGCAGATCAGCTCCTGAGGAGTTCCCCAGGCCTCGGGAAGAAGGAAGCCGTCCTCGGTTTTCTCGACAAGCGTGCCCGGCTCGGGGCCGTCGGGAAGGAAATGCTTGATTCCCGGAGCGAATCCGATATGCGGGAAGAACGCGTTCCAGAATCCGCCATTGCCGTCCGTGTCAAGGCAGAAAACCCTGCCGTCGTTGGAGGCGTCGGTTTCGCCGTTCAGTTTGCCGTCATACTCCCAGAGTTCCACGATCGCCGGCCTATCGTTCCATACGATGAAGAACTCGCCGGATTCCTCGGCGATATCGATCGAGAGCGGGACGGGCCATGAGCCTGGGTGTGGATTGCCCCAATCCGCGCCGCCGAGACCATGCCCGTCTTCCGGGACGAGAGTATCGATGATGTAGGTGGTAACGACGGTGCCGGCGAAGCCGCCGATGTAGCCGAGAAACTCGCCGTCGGCCGGACTGGCGGTATCGTGGACGAACACGGCGTCAAAAGCCTCCATGTGGGTACCGCCGCTGAAATCGCCGGTTCCGAGGAAGTCGTGATGCAGATTGCCGTTGCACCCGGACGGCTCGACGACCTCGAAACCGTTGGGAAGCACACCATTGAGATTGCCCAGGTTGACTACGACGACATCCCAGAATCCCAGGGCGGCATCAGTGAAGATGAAATCGCAGGCGATGTTCTGGCCGTCGATGAAGACCATGTCGAGCCCATCGATGTCCGGTTCGCCGGCCTTCTCAAGGTGCACGGTGGAGTCACTCCGGAAGTTCGCCCCGGTTATGGCGGCATTGTCGGTCGCGCCGCCCTGCTCGCCCTCATCGGGATCGATGCTGTAGACCTCGGGATTCGGGGGGTCCGGCGAGACGGGGATTGTGAATCGTCCGTAGCCGTTGATAGTGCCGTTGAACGGGTCGTCATCAGGATTGGCGCATGCGACGAGCAGCTCGGCGCCGTTGAAGGGAATAAGCCCGCCGTTGTTGGTGATCCCGATATCCCAGTGAGCTTTCTCGCCTTCGATGTAGTCCGGTGGATCGACAATCAGACCGGCGCCGTCGAAGCACTCCGGCGCCTCGAACTCGATATGCCAAGGCTCCGCCCAGCCCTGATGATCGTAGATGTCGACCCCGATATCGATCCAGCCGAAACTCGCGAAGAGCTCACCGGAGACGACGCTGAAGTCGAACCGGTAGGCTTCCGGGCAATTGGCCTCGGGCGGGAAGTCATCCAGGTCGTACGGCGGGTCGCCGGCCGGGGGCACCCACGACGCATCCACCGCATACCAGAGCCCGGAGCCGCCCTGGATCATATACTCATAAGCTCTCGTAACCGTGTCGCCCGCGAAGAACGCGCGCCTGCCGCCCTCGTCCTCACTCTGGCCGTCCGAGTAGTAGGCATGGAAGGCATTGAGGGTGTTGGTGGGATCAGGCCAACTCGGGGGGATTTTTGCGCCGCGCGAGTAGCCGAAGATACCGGGAAGGGTGTAGTCCTGAGCGTTGAACAGAGGCGTGAAGCCGTCGGGATTCAGCAAGCAGGTCTGATAATAGGTCCCGCGCGTTGTCCTGAATCCCAGTTGCGGAAAGGAGTAATCGCCCTCCATCAAGAGGATCCCGCGGACATCAAAGCCCGTATACATCGGCGAGCCGGGGAACGGGTGTGTCAATGCGACATCGAGGACTATGCTGGACGGTTTGACCTCTACGTGGACTATTTTCAGACACTTGTGGCAAGGTCCCTCCTCGAGAAACCGCCGCACGTTGGCGTGGAACGCCGCCGCCCTCAGCGGGATCACATCGGCCTGAAGAGTCGAAGGATCCACAGCGATCTCCCAAATGCCCCACAAGGCCCTGTTTGAGTCAGGCTGCGGCAAGCCGGACAGGTAACCGGGCGGATCATTCCTCTCGTCGGGTATCAACGGTCCGGCCGAGGAACATCCGACAGCAACGAGGGTCAGCAGGATCGCCAGGCACAGAGAGGGTCGCGAATTCATGGGAGTCCTCCAAAGGAACCTACATTGTACCGCATTGGACCCCAATAATGTCCGGAACAATGATGGGAAGCGCGGTCCCAGACTGGCCGGCCGCGGACTGTCGGGATTGAGGGGCGGGCGTTCTCAGGCTTCCAGGTCTCTTCGCAGGGCAGGTTCGACTATTGCGAGGGCTTCCTCGACGGCGGCGACGATATCCTCCGCCTCGCTTATCATGCTCACCGACGCGACTCGCATGGGATGGACAGCCCCGACAAGCTCCTTCAGATCCGACAGACCTATTCCGCCAAGGAAGAACACCGGGACCTGGATTTTCCTGAGCACCTCGCGGGCGCCGTCCACCCCGTGAGGCTTGTGAGGAGTCTCCTTGTGGGACAGCCTGAACATGGGGCTGTAGGTGATATAGTCCGCCCCCTCCCAGGTCGACGTGATCGCCTCCTGGAAAGTATGCGCGGAATACCCGACGAGGAAATCTTCACCCATGTATTCTTTCACGACCTTCAGGGGAAGATCGCCTCTCCCCAGGTGAATGCCCTCGGCTCTGACGAGGGCGGCGACATCCAGCCTGTCATTGACGATAAGCCCTGCTCCGACCTCCCCGGTGATCTCCCTGATCTTGAGACATTCCTCATAGAACGCGCCGTCATCAAGGTCCGGCTCACGATAGACGATCCATCGGCAGCCGCCTTTGAGTGCGGCCTTGATAACGGAGATGTTGTCGCGTCCCAATGATCGGTGTCTGTCGGTAATGAACAACAGGGGGATTTCTTCCAGCTTGACAGAAGGGCCCACTGGCGTCACCTCTACGGGGTATGAGAGTTCGCGCCCAGTCCGACCAGGCACATCCTAATCTACCATTAATTTCGGCTTCTCGTGGCTCGAGTTTTGCCAACTCGACCCCCGAAAGACCGAAAGGAGCCTTGGGCCTATTCTCCGTTCGATGGCTTCCTGGTTTCCGCTATCACCAGCAGAATCTTGTCTTCGTCGATATCGAGGAAGATCGACAGGGCTTCGGCGGCGTTCGCGAGAGCTTCCTCACGGGTGTCACCACAGGCGAAAAACCCGAGAACCTCAGGCGACTGCACCCACCAGTCGCCCTCAGGGCTCTGCTCGATGCTGACCGGGACCTTCTTCATCTGCCGACACCCACAACGCGCAGCCCGACATGCCCCAGCGCGTTCCTGTCAAGGCAGTTGCGTCCGTCAAAGACCAGATTGCCCCTCATCAGGCCGGCGATTTTCTTCCAGTCCAGCGACAGGAACTCAGGCCATTCGGTGACGAGCAGGATGGCGTCGGCGTCCCTCGCGACCTCGTACGGGTCCTCGAAGTACGTACATCCGGCGAACACGGCGCGCGCGTTCTCGATGGCCCGTGGGTCGGTCGCTTTCAGTGACGCGCCGTCGCGGCTAAGCTCGCGCATGAGGTCGATCGACGGCGCCTCGCGGATGTCATCGGTGCCCGGCTTGAAGGCGATGCCGAACACTCCGAGCGTCTTTCCGGACAGCGGCTCGAGAGCGCGGCGAATCCTCGCCAGGAATCGATATCGCTGGATGCGGTTCACTTCAATGACGGCGTTGAGAAGGGTGAAAGTGTATCCGCGGCTGCCGGCGTGCTGATGCAGAGCCTTTGTGTCCTTCGGGAAGCACGACCCGCCGTAGCCGATGCCCGCCCTCAGGAACTGGGGACCGATTCGGGGATCGAGCCCGATGCCCCGGGCCACGTCGTTGATGTCTGCCCCGACCTCCTCGCACAGGTTGGCGATCTCGTTTATGAAGCTGATTTTGGTCGCGAGAAAGGCGTTCGCGGCGTACTTGATCATCTCCGACGATCTGGGAGTCGTCTTAATGACCGGAACAGGTGAGCGGAAAGCGGGCGGTCGGGCCGGTCTCGGAGGGGAATCATCGAAGTCCTGACTGACGATCCGGGCATAGAGCTCATCGAGCACAACGAACGGTTCTTCATCGTCGGCGCCGATGACAATGCGGTCCGGATAGAAGGTATCGAATATCGCCTGGCCCTCCCTGAGGAACTCAGGATTGCTGGCGATCATGAAGGCCCGCTCGGCGTGGCATGCGCTTCCAGCGCATGATCTTCGAAGACGTTCCCGGAGATAATCCATCGTTCCCGACGGAACGGTCGACTTGATGACCACGACCGGCGCGACTGCGCCCTCATCCTGCGATTCAAGCGCTCCGGCGATTGAATCAATGGCGCTCTCCAGTTGCGAGAGGTCGATCTCCCAGGTTTCGCGGGTGGGTGTGCCGACCGCGACGATAATCACCCTTGCACCCCGGCACGCCGAGTCGTGGTCGTCGGTGAACTCCACTCGACCCGCCTTGAGGTTCGCGGTCAGAAGATCCTGGAGGTGGGCTTCAAAGATCGGCGCCAGGCCGTCCCTCAGCCTGGCCAGCTTCCGCGAGTCGATCTCGACACCGGTGACGTGATGACCGAGGTCAGCGAGCACAACACTCGTCGCGAGCCCGACATAGCCGCAACCTATCACGGCGACCTGCATAGACAGGATTGTAGCATCATACCCTGTAGAGGGGAATTCAAGAGGAAGTCGGGGTGCATCCACAATTTGTTTGTGGGGGGCGGCGGCGGTTACGGCGAATGTCCGCATTCGCCGCGCGCCAAGCTTGCAGGGTCCGAGCGCAGGATGCGCTCGCTACGGCCGACAGGCTGTCGCCCCTCCCAGAAAGAGCATGGCACGTCGGGCCCATCGAGTATAATAGCCGGGCTCTCGCAGCGGACGACAATCATGAAGCATCTCGATCCGTATCGCCGGCCCGAAAGACTGCGCGCACTGGCGGCGAGTGTCAGAGAAGTGCCGCTTGGTGACCGCCGCGTGAACCTCATGGAGGTCTGCGGCACTCACACGATGAACGTGCATCGTCACGGGCTGCGCGACGTTCTTCCGGAGAATGTCCGGCTCGTGAGCGGCCCCGGATGCCCCGTGTGCGTTACGCCGAGAGCGGGACTGGATACAGCGATCACGTATGCCCGCGATCCGCAGGTCATCGTCACGACGTTCGGCGACATGATGCGGGTCCCGGGAAGCACAACGTCGCTGTCGGGCGAGCGCGCGAAGGGCGCGGACGTGAGGATCGTCTACTCGCCGCTCGACAGCCTCAAGATCGCCGGGGAGAATCCCGACAAGACCGTCGTCTTCCTTGGCATCGGGTTTGAGACCACCCTGCCCGGAAACGCGCAGACGATTCTGACGGCGCAGAAGGAAGGAATCAGGAACTTCAGGATGCTCGCGCTGGGGAAGCTGATCCCGCCGGCGATGGAGCTTCTGGCGTCGGATCCGCGGCTGAATCTCCAGGGATTTCTTGCCGCAGCGCATGTGAGCACGATCATCGGGCTGAAGCCGTACGAGCCGATCACTTCGTGCCGTGCGCTTCCAGCGCTCGGTCTCCGCCGAGGCATACCGGTCGTTGTGGCCGGATTCGAGCCGGCGGACATTTTGGCGGGAATTCTGGCACTGCTCAGACAGGTGAGCGAGGGTCGCGCGGAGGTCGAGAACGAATATGCGCGGGTGGCGCGTCCGGAAGGGAATACGCGGGCGATGGAGATAGTTCGACAGGTGTTCGAGCCGGCGGATTCCGAGTGGCTCGGGCTTGGGATGATACCGGAAAGCGGAATGAGAATTCGCGAGGAGTATGAGGAATTCGATGCTCTGAAGTCGGCGCCGGTCGAGGTGGAGCCGACCAGGGTCTTTGGCGGGTGCCGCTGCGGCGAGATTCTCGTGGGCCTGATCGACCCGCCGCAGTGCGCGCTGTTCGGCGAGGAATGCACGCCGATGAGTCCGCAGGGGGCATGCATGGTATCGAGCGAGGGGACATGCGCGGCGTTCTACAAGTACGGCCGCAGCATCGAGATATGAACGAGCAGGACAGCAAAGGCGAGCGGATAACTCTGGCACACGGGCACGGGGGGATCGCGAGCCATCGCCTGATTCGAGAGGCGTTCCTGCCGGGATTCTCGTCGCCCGAGCTCGATCCGCTCGACGATGCGGCGGTGGTGCAGCTTCCGCACAAAGACATTGTGTTCTCCACCGACAGTTTCGTGGTGCATCCGATTTTCTTCCCGGGAGGCGATATCGGGAAGCTGGCGATCGCCGGGACGGTGAACGATGTCGCGGTGATGGGGGCGCGCCCGATCCTCATATCGGTCGGGTTCATAATCGAGGAGGGCTTTCTGATTTCTGACCTGGCGAGGATTGTAAGGAGCATGTCGGAGGAGTGCGCGAGAGCGGGAGTGCGAGTTGTGACGGGCGACACAAAGGTCGTGCCGCGGGGGGCGGCCGACGGGATTTTCATCAATACGACCGGAATCGGTGCGAAGAGGGACGATGCCCACCTGTCGGGCGCATATGCCAGGGTCGGCCAGGCGGTGATTCTGAGCGGGCCGGCGGGCGATCACGGCGCCGCGATCGTCTGCGCGAGGAAGGACCTCGGGCTGCAGGGTCGGATCGAAAGCGACTGCAGGTCTCTCAACGGGCTGGTGAACGAGCTTCTCGACGCTCTTGGCCGGAAGATCACCGTCATGCGCGACCCGACGCGCGGGGGTGTGGCGACCAGCCTGAACGAGATTGCACGATCGAGCGGTGTCGGGATAGAGATTGATGAGTCAAGCGTGCCGATACGTCCCTCGACGCGGGCGGTCAGCGAGATTCTGGGATTCGATCCGCTCTATCTGGCAAGTGAAGGGGCGGTGCTGGTGATTCTGGACGATGAGGCGGTGGAGAGGGCTCTGGAGATTTGCCGGAGGCATCCGGGTGGGGAGATGGCGGCGAAAAT
>Ga0315296_10002622_pt1 | contig 15265 bp, 12 predicted proteins | sample YL17G14_18_MG_FD_203921 | JGI IMG/M metagenome (GOLD analysis project Ga0315296, IMG submission 203921) | Sediment microbial communities from Yellowstone Lake, YNP, Wyoming, USA - YL17G14_18 | ecosystem: Environmental > Aquatic > Freshwater > Lake > Sediment | place: USA: Wyoming | collected... | reverse complement strand
AATATACGCTTAAGGAAATTGAGACCCAATTGATGCTTTATCGAAGACTTGCTGGCATGGTGGGTGCGTACGTCATTGATACATCAGCGTCTGACCTTCATGTGACAATGAAAGAGATATTCGAAAAACTGCCGTTATAAGTAGTTTTCAATAAACAGATTGGAGGAAACTTAAATGAAAAAAGCTATTGTTCTGCTGCTAACGATTCTCTTTTTCTTCCTGCTGGTATTTTCTGTATTTTATCGCTTTGGGCTTCCATATATGTACCTAATATTCTCAGCCTTACTTAGCATGCTTTCAATACTTATTGTGTACAAGGCGAAGAAAAGTTATCAATGGGTTGCCTATCTCCTCGTTATAGTGCTTTTTGTTTTCCTGCGGGTTGATTACAATGTCGCGAGCGGATTTTCTTTTATCCCTCTTGCGGATGGTTATCAAGACTACGCTGTTGCAAGAATGGTGATGGAGAGTGGGCGTTGTTCGGTAATAGGTCCGAATACAGGATTAATTGGATTACAATCTCCCTCTTCGTGGCCCTTATTGCATATTTTGGCTGCTTCGATTTCTGAAATCACGACTATCAACTTGCTTAGTGTCGTCCTGATTCTTCCTCTCGCTTTCAGTCTTCTCATATTTGCGTTCGTGTTTCTGTTCATAAGAAAAATCGCTCACAAATTTGGACTAGGCAACAGATTTGTTCTTTTATCGATGTTGATCTGTGCGATTACTCCAGATAACGTAGAAACACAGATGCAATTTGTACGTCAGAGTTTCGCCCTTGTATTCTTCACTATCATAGTATACTTTTTCTTATGTGAAATCCTGATCGATGAATCGAAAAACACATTTATGAATAAGGCTCTTCTGATATTTTTCACTCTCGTACTCGTCCTCACACATGACTACACCCCATTCACACTGTTGCTGTTTTGTTCCGCTCTGTTTGCACTGCTGTATATAGTCCATCCAATTGCAACTAGGCGAAAGATCACCATTTCAGCTTTACGTTTTCCTGTCTTCTTTATTATTTTCACATTGACCGCACTTTTGGCATGGTGGACATTTCACGCCACTGTGATTTGGACAGCACAAGGTTGGGTACTTCAAGGCTTTCTCCATCCACGAATTAGAATTTTTACCTACACACTGGAATCAGCCGAGATGAGATGGGGCTATTATAACGTTCTAAGACCACAATTGTATACCTGTCTATTGAACATTAGAGATGCCGCCATATATGTTCCATCACTAATTGCATTTTTAATATATGGGATTAGGACATTTCAAAGAAAAAAGTTAACAGCCCACGAATCATTTTTAATGTACTCAATCGTAGCGTTTTCCTTGGTACTAATCTATTATGAGTTTATCCTCGGGTTGCAACCTATGAGAGTAATTTGGCTTGGTGCGCCTCTTATCGCATACTTCGCTGCCAGCTTTTATGAATACGCATTTTCAAGGAAGAGGGCAATACTGCGGATTGTAGTATTTTCTTTAATGACTTTAACTATTTTTTCAGCCTTTCTATCTCCATGGGCTCATTTATATGTCTCGTCTTATCTCTACGAGCCGTCCATAGGATTTGAAGATGTCGGAAGCCATAATATTCATTTTTCGAGTGTTATCCCGTTTGTAAAAAAATACATGCCCAGCACTGAATTCGAAGCGTTTTTAAGTGATGACCCTCACCTCATGTATATTGTTTTGCCCCCAGAGAGTTATCAAAAAATCAGAGATTTACATATGAGTCCTGATATTGTATCTAACAACACTGGGAGTACAGCAATTTTCGATTTCTTGCATTTGAATCCATCTTTTCATATTCTAAACGTAATTTCTGAGGAACATCCAGAGGTTCTGGAGAACCTTGAGAGTTTTAAGCAAGAAATCATGTCAAAGTATGATCTGGTCTACAATGCAGGTTTTTCCAAGATTTACGTGGCTGGTAACTCTTCAGGTGGGTAGTAAGATGAAGTCCTACGAGATAGCGAAAGCGCGACTGGTGAAGGGAGAAAACTGCTGACAGTTTTTTTTACCCACACCAACCTTTATGCTTTTTCAGGACTCCCTTCAAAGACACGATAGAAGTAGTATCTCCAAAGAAATAATATGGTCACAGAACATGTTAGCGCGCATTTGCAGATGCTTACGGATTTGCAAGATAGTTTGCTAGCTCTTGTCCGGGGGCGCTAAGGGTTTGCCAATAGCGCGCGCTAATGAGCCATAACTAAAGTGCTCAAAAATAATGGATCAAGATCTAACGCTTCTCATATAGTCTGCATAAATCTAACCTATGGCATTTGCGTCGATCGATCGAACCTTGGAACAATTCTTAGCGGAGAACAATGCGCAGAATTATCTCTTGCGAAGGTATGTGCAAACATTCGGTTCAATTTATCCGCATCTTGAAACAAGCAAGTTCCTTCATATTTTTAGATTTCGGGACTGGTGAGGGATTCGTGACTAAGTAGAATACAACATGGAGGGTATTAAAATGTTAAGGACATTATTTAACCTACCTGCTATGATCCGGAACTACGCATTTAAGGGTTCAACGACAAGAAAATCACTACTATTGAAATCAATTGCACATTACCCAATTGGAATGATAATATTCAGAATAAGCATTCTGATGAAGAAATTATCGCTTTTCATTGGAGAGTCTAGTCAACGGGCAATCGAATACCCATGGCTACTTAAGAACTTGAAAGTAATTGACAGGGAATCGTTGGTTTTAGATGTTGGTTGCTCAGAGAGCCTATTGAGCCACGAGTTAATCGCCAGAGGATTCAGAGTGGTAGGGATAGACATAAGAGACTATCCATTTAAAGATAAACGTGTAATTTTCCTAAGAAGGAACGTTATTGATACTAAGTTACCAAATGACCTATTTGATGTCATAATAGTAATTTCGACAATAGAACATATCGGGTTGGAAGCCTATGGTCAAAGCATAAAGGATACAAAAGGAGACATAAAAGCTCTAAAAGAAATTAAAAGAATACTAAAGCCACAAGGCATCATCATCATCACAACGCCCTACATAGGAAATAGTGAGCTAAGAATAAATTCGTTTGAAAGGCAATACAACAGACAAAGACTTAAAGAACTAATTGGAGAAATGAATCCCATAAAGGAGAGCTACTTTTACCCATATAGATTAGGGAAACGCCTATGCTGGTTAGAAGTGCCGAAAGAGAAGATAGACAAACTACGTTTCCGAAAAGAACGCGGATTAGCCTGCATAATCCTCCAAAAAAGAGGTCAATAATGACGCTTGAACTTATAGCGTTGACACCGATGAAACACGCTTCGGAACTCCCAATAGTCTACTATTGGTGGTTAAAAAAGTATGGCTGAAAAGACCATTACCCTCAACACTCAAGTTTTCAGTTGGGGCTTTTTTGACATAGTTGGAGCGAGTGTAATGAATTTAGTCGAAGATTTGGAAGAAATGTTTTGGTCGTAGGAAGGTTCCTACTGATCGGAGGGCGTCTTTCGTGGACGGCATCTTAGTTTTTAAGATCTTTAATCAAGATTATTCCTTTATGGTTGATGGTTCTCTAATTCTTCCATGAATATTTCCCCTATCGGACTTAATGTTTGCCAGTCTTCTTTTAGCAGGTGATAGTCTATTGTGGCTGGATTAACGCTCCAGTATCCATGCCACCACCACTGCATCCAGCTGACACCGTATTTTCTGCATAAATCATAGAAGTCCCTTATCTGCACATCCCAGTTATTGTCTGGATACCAAACGCCAAACTCCGTCACTACAACGGGCACATTTTCAGCTAACAACTTCCAGCCGTAGTCTAAGAGAAACTGCTCATATTCCTGTTTTGCTACAACCAGATTTCCATTCCAATAGTCTACAGCGTATGGTTCTGGTGGGTAATCCTTGCCGACTAATGAGCCCAAGTCGCTGTGATAGTAATGGTGCATGTTATAAACAATGTTGGAATAAGGCAGATGCTTTCCACTGAAGTCATATATAAGTGACGCCCCTACGAAGCCTGCTGGGTCAACCCATATCAGCACATTCGGATTCACAGCTCTTATGGCCTCAATCGCCATCGAAGCAATTTCTCTCCATCTTGCACTACACGCTTCTCTAGTGTTGTAAGGCGGTGGACAATATCCGTGACCAGGCGGTTCACTCATAATACTTATCGAGACATGGCTCTGGTTTTTGTAGCGTGTAGCTAACTCTACAAGCCAATTTATCCAATTCGTTGGGTCAACGAAGATTTGTGCCTTTTCGGCTTGACTTATGTCAGGATGATGTTCAAGCATAAGGTAAATACCTTTCGAGCCACACCATGAAACAATGTCATCTACCAATTGAACGTATTCAGTAACGACGCCATCAATATTTGGCAATGTTGCATGGTTTATCCAGAAATCAGGGTTCAAAGCCAGTCTTACGATGTTGACGCCGAGGCTTTTCAATCTGTCATAGTCCCGTTCAACCTCATGATGTTTATACCACCCTTGATAATCAGAACTGAAGGCATAACTTGTTTCCCCTCTTGCAACACCACGAAGCAGAACAACATTTCCAGCCTCGTCCTTGATGTCTCTCCCATCCGTATGCAGCGCGCGCGCGCCATATCTGATTATTCCATAAGATGATACCGTTTTATGAGTTTGTGAATCTAGAGCCGACGAAGTAACTAGATAACCGAAGAGAAGAAGCACTATAGGCAGGAAAACACCCAGCGATTTTTTTCTCATTCCTTTAACCTCTTCATAGATCGACCCTGCTACTGCCATCTGCACTTGAGGGTATCTACACGTAGAGTGTCGTAAGATTTAATAAACGTTATTACTGAATAGTTCTACACGAATACAAATGGGTCATGTTGAAAACAGGACTGATCAACGAAAAAATCTTTTGTAACTTTAGAGAGGCTTAAGTTGAAAACAGATATTGTAGTGCGCATAGACATAAAGAAAATATCATTTAGGAGGTCTTACGTTTCGAGTGACATGCTAATAGTTACAAGCGCGCGAGGAGGCAGGGTTGGTAGTTAGGAGCCGAGTTGTTAAGGGGAGAGGCAGGCCGAAGCAACAATACAAACCCACAATAAAGCTGGCTAGAGCAGTTTTCCAAAGGCTTATAAGAGGAAATAGACAAGGTTTTGATGAGCTTTAAGGTCTTGCAGAGCGCGTGTAAATGGTCTAAAGGAGGCTTTCAACATTTTAGGGGGCTTTCATATGGAAGTTTATATTATTTTGCCGTCTGTTAATGAGTTATTGAATGTAAAGAGTTTTGAATTTTTATCTTCTTATTCTGATTGTAAGTTAGTTATTATCGATGAAAATAACTCTAATCTTCGTAAGAAGAATGATAAATTACTCAGCAGTTTACAACACAAGTACTATGGGCCTCGCGAAAGAGAAAAGTGGTTTAAAGAACGTTTTGGGTCTAGTTACCGGAAATATCTTTCTGTTATTCCAGAAAGATGCCATGCTGAAAGCAGTTTCGGCTTTCTATTGGCATATGAACACACTCCAGATATGATCATAGAGATTGACGATGATGTATATCCCGTTAAGGATCAGAATATAATACGAATGCACTGGAGAAATTTAACTGAGAAGAGTGGTTTAACAGTTAAATCAGGAATGAATTGGTACAACACTTTGGAGAACCTAAAGTTAAATATTCCTGCTGCTATTTTCCCGCGTGGGCATCCATATACACCTACTGCTAGGACAGAGAATTACTTATGGAAGAACGAAGGAAGCAGTTGTGTGCTCAATATGGGTATGTGGACTGGATGCCCGGATTTAGATGCACTAACTGTCCTTTATCACAAGGGTCTTAATGGACGTTGCCAAATTACTGCAAAGGTGAACAAGAGGGACAAAATTATTGTTGATAAAGGAACTTTTATCGCTCTATGCAGTATGAATACCTCATTCATCCCGAAAATTGTACCAGCTTTTTATCAACTGTATATGAATTGTATGAATATAGACAGATTTGATGACATATGGTCAGGTTTATTCCTCAAGAAGGTCGTTGATCACCTAAACGATAAAGTCTGCTTAGGAATACCCCTCGTTTATCATGACAAAAGACCTAGAGACACATTCAAGGATTTAAAGGCAGAGCTTGAAGGGATGGCAATAAATGAGAGACTTTGGCAGATGGTGGATAAGATTGAGCTGGATGGAAAATCCTATCTTGACGCGTATATTTCACTGATTCGTGGTCTATCTGATCAGGTCACTAAAGCATTTTCAAGCATCACACATCAAAAGTTCATGGACATTCAACTGAAAAAAATGATGTTGTGGACCAAGATAATAGATAAACTCGGCTGAATGGTGCATGTATGCGCGCGCATGTCAATTTTTTATGAGGTGTCATTATTGAATGTTTGCTTTGTCGGGCGAGATGTACATCCTCCGTGGATAAGTGGTGAACCCGCCATAACTAGAGGCTTAATCAACTGCCTCCAAGGCAATCAAGGTAAATTGCGCTTATCACTTATCACTACGATCGACGCTACACGCTGCCATGATACAAAAGGTTTGACTGATTTTATCAAACGTCTAGATGATTACATCTTAATGCAATCAAGTAGAAATTATTATTCTAGCTCCATCGTCTTATGGAGAGGTCTAGCTAAGCTTACTGAGAGGAAGAATATTGACATTATCCATATGATCAGTGTATGTCCTTTTATTTTTGCACCACTGTCTAGACTTATAGGTGGTACTCATCGACCAAAATTTGTTCGACATATTCTTATGCCGTACTTCCAAAGCGAAGGTAGTCTTCGTTACGCAATAAATCCCATTAGACGGGCTTTCTACTCCAAATTTGTCGACGACATTGTAGTCACCTCACCTCTCACCAAGAAGTGGCTGATAAAGCTGAACATTTTAGGTAAGAACAAGAGAATTTTTGTAATCCCTCCACCACTAGACTGTGAGTTCTTTAAACCTTTGACGCACCGTCAAAAAACAGGACTTTTTCCTCCAGATTGTGATTACAGAATACTTTATATTGGCCCCATGTCACCAGCAAGATTTCCTGTAGTAAATGTGTTAGAAACGGTGAAAATTCTCAAGAAGAATGGGTTAAATGTGAATTTATTAGTATTAGCAAGAGGAACGGAATTTGACTATTTGTGGGTGAATACGATTAACAAGAGAGCAACGAAAATGGGATTAAACAAGAATGTCACGGCTTGTGTTAAAACGTTAAGTGAAGAGGAAAAGCTTGATTACTATAACTCAGCTGACAGCGTAATCTTTCCTTGGACACGAAGTTTCGTAGGTGCAGTGGAACCGCCATTAACATTGCTAGAAGCTATGAGCTGTGGCAAAATAGTTGTAGCATCAAAGGTTGAAGGTATAACCCAAATTGTTGAGCATGATACAAACGGAATCCTTGTCGATATAGTTTCAGCTGATAAATTCGCTGAAGGGATAACGCACGCACTAACGCTCAAGAAGACAAACCGAATTCAAATCAATGCCAGGCAGACGATCATTAATCGTTTTTCAAATTACGAAATTAGAAAAAGACTTCTTTGTCTATACAGTGACAAAAACTAAACCGTTCTAGTTTCAAGCATCATAAAATTGGGCGCGTGCGCATGAAGATGAAAAACAAAGTCGACATTACTGTAGGAATATGTGTAAAAAATAGTGAGAAAACTCCTATCAGGGAAACTATTGAAAGTATACTAAATCAGACCTTTCCTCGTGAACGCATTGAAATAATAGTGGTAGACGACGGGTGCACAGACAGAACAATACCGATTATTGTTGATCTCCTTTCAAAGGCAAAAGTGTCTTACTATATATACTCCACCGGTGGGAAAGGGAGAAGCGCGGCAAGACAAATGGTCGTGGACAATGCACATGGAAAATTCGTTGTTTGGGTCGATGACGATACAGTTCTTTTAAATAGTTTCTTTCAAGAACAATTCGATATAATAAATAAGAATCCCTTGATTGGGGCAGTTCAAGGAAAAATAGGATACTGGCCAACTGGAAGTCTAGTTGCCAAATTGGAGTACTTATCAATGTCACGCGATTACGAATTTAAATTCTTAAAAAGAGATCCCAAGACACTTGGGACCGGCTCCAACATGTTTCGACTCTCTGCGATAAAAAAAGCAGGAGGTTTTGACAGAAAAATCGGGAGGAGAGCCGGCGAAGATACCGATATTACAAGAAGAATAAAAACCTTAGGGTATAGGCTTTCTCTAAGTCAAGCTGAGTCTAAGCACATATTTGGGCTGAAAAACTGGAAAGATCTGTGGAGTAAGTATGTTTATTATGGCTATGGAATGCACTATCTGCATCGTAAACATAAAAACTTGATAAGTTTCATGTCTCGCTCTTTACCTGTAAGATTTGCAGAAGCCATCGTGTGTTCGTTAGTGGCTTTTAAGAAGACGAGAGAAATCGTGTCTTTTCTACTACCTCTCTTTGCAGTTCTCAAGTCGGCGGCATGGTGGTTTGGCTTCATTAAGGCTCATATAAAAGACCGCGATAAATTTTTAAAACGAAATTATGATTAATATTTTGTGACTAGGATTCCTCCTGCTTAAGTTTTTCATGAGTTAGTAGAAGTCAGATAGTCCAAAACGCATGCATTATTTCTGGGAGCTGGACCAGTTTATAGGCTCGGGTATGAAGAGCTCTCCCTATTGAGAAAACTTTAAAATCCTCCTTCTGAATTTACCTAGCCCGCCACATTGGGAAATCTGTAGGGACTGAGTGCGCGTGCCCAAAGAAGATGGTTATGGCTTCGTTTGTAGATGAGTTAAGCTAACGGTGATCAAATGACTATTAGAACGAATTCTTGGCCCAAAGTATCCGTAATTATAACAAATTATAAAGGTTTAAATTACCTTAGGAAATGTTTAGAGGCGGTACTGAAGTCTGATTACCCTCTCTTTGAAATCGTTGTAGTAGACTGTTTGTCTCATAAAATTAAGGAATGGATTAGAGAAAAATACTCCACTGTAAAAATAGTGCACTTCGACTATGATATTGGTCCTGCAGCGCAACATAATGTTGGCGTAAACAATGCAGACAGCAATTCTAAGTATCTAGTCTTTCTAGACAATGATACCGAAGTCGACCCGATGTGGCTTAAAGAATTGGTTAAAGTGATGGAGAGTGACCCAAAAATTGGAGCAGCGCAGAGCAAGCTAATGCTAAATGACCGCAGTTTTATGGATTCCGCAGGGGGATATTTAGATCGTTATGGATATGTCTACGAGCGGGGTCATGGAGAAGCGGATCTGGGGCAATATGACAAGATAGACCATATTTTCTACGCTAAGGGGGCCTCTATGATCATCAGGCGCGATATATTTGAAAAGGTGGGTCGTTTTGATGAGGAGTTTTTTATATACTATGATGAGACTGACTTGTGTTGGAGAATTTGGCTCCACGGATATCGTGTAGTTTTCGTTCCACAGTCAATAGTTTACCATGCTGTTTCAGCCACGATAGGGGGAAATTGGAAACTAGTATACTTTGAAAATCGAAACCGTATATTGACACTGATCAAAAACTCGACGAAAAATGTTACATTTCGAGTTTTTTTGGTAATGTTATTAGGTATTTGTAGAGCTTTTGTCTATCTATTACAAAAAGAGCCAACCTATACAATTTGTATTTTTAAGGCATATTTTTATGTGCTTAGATATTTAAGCAATATTTGGCTTAAGCGTCTCAACAACCTAAGGCACATAAAAATAAAGTATTACCCACCGTTTCTACCTCGTGCTTTTAGCATTTTCCCGCCGTTTTATTTCAATGCGTCGAATTTCAGATCAAACAAAAAACTCAATCATATCAATTAAATAACTTGTGATTTAGATGCATATTTGTTTTGTCGGAAAGGAGTACACCCTCCTTGGATGGACGGTGAATCTGTTATAACAAAAGGGTTAATTGATTGCCTCAATGTATTAAAATTGTCACTTGTCACAACGGTTGATCACGCCAAAGGTTTATGGATGAGGGAGTTCGTCACATTTACAAAGCATCTCGATGAATCGATCTTAATGAAGTCGGCAGGAAATTATTATTCCAATTCTATTGTCCTTTGGAGAGATTAGCAGAGTTAGTTAAAAATATGAAAGTTGATCTAATTCACATGATTGGCGTGAGTCCTAAGATCTTCATACCTCTTTCTAAGTTGAATCATACTCACAGACCAAAACTGGTTCACCAAATCATTATGCCATATTTTCAAAATGAACGCGCGCGCAACAAGATTTAAGCTATCTCAAATTTACATCATCGATGGCTATGGAGCTTTTCCATAACTTATGTTACATGCATTCAGCGAAAAATTCACCTATCACAGTCAACGTCTTCCAGTCGTTCTTTTGCAAGCGATAATCGATAACTTCACATCCCTCTGGAGGTTCTGAACGGCATGCTAGTACCGGTATTTCAAGTTGATGGAGACACACCATCACCACAAAAAAGAGAAGACATGACCCCAAACCCAACATCACCATACGGAATTTCCAAACTTGCCGCAGAAAACTACGTCAAACTCTTCCACAAACTCTACGGTCTCGAAACAGTCTCCCTACGCTACTTCAACGTATACGGCCCAAGACAACGCTTCGACATCCAAAGCGCCTACGGCGGAGCAATAACCATATTCACAAACAGACTACTAAAAAACATGCCCCCCATAATCTACGGAAACGGAGAACAAACAAGAGACTTCGTCTACATCCAAGACGTAGTCGAAGCAAACATGCTCGCACTAAAAAGCAAAAACGCTGCCGGAGAAGTCTTCAACATAGGCACCGGCACAAACACCAGCGTAAATCAGATAGCAGAGATTCTCAAAGACAAAATGAACAGAAAAAACCTGAAAAATGTACATGCTGATCCTCGACCCACCGACATCCGACACGGCTACGCCGACATAAACAAAGCCAAGAAAATTTTGGGCTACAATCCCAAGTTCTCCATAAAAGAAGGCCTAACTGAGCTTGTCAACTGGTACGTTAAGAAGAGCACACATACATGAATCTGTGTCGAGGGAAGCTCTACCATGAAGGAAATCGTTTCCATCGAGAAAGTGCTTAATTCAAGGTGTTCATGCGACTTTGACGGCAACCCCAAAAAAGATCACTGGGGAGTTTTTACCAAAGATAGGCATCCGCCTCGAAGAATCCTAGAGCGTGTGCTACGATGTTGCAAGAAAACTCCACAATTTTCCAAGGGGAAACTCTCACTCTGGTTTGAAAATGAATACTTGTTTCTAGGCTTTGAGAAAACAAATGATCCTTTTAAGACGCGTTTACTTCACATCGAAAGCGGCATGCAACAAGAAGCGGTATATCTAGCTTGCACAGTACTAGGTTTGGGCACTTGCATTCGCAACTTAGGCATCAACGGAACCGAATCCACAGATAGAATAGCAACAGTCAGACACCTGATTTTAGAAAAGGCAAATTCTTATGAGGCTGGAAAATTTTCTATTGCGCCTCCAGGTCCCGAAAAGCCATTTAAAAAAGGCAAGAACCTCAGTGAACCCAAAAGAGATGGCAACGTTGAATGTCTACTAGAACTGGGGCAGTTGACCCTTTTCAAAAACACTGGCACACAAGCCGGTGAAACGGACATTTCCCAACTGCTCTGGGCCGCAAAAGGCAGAACACCACACTACATTAAATCTCATCCCTGGGGACTCACCATTCCCACAATGGGCGGAGGACAAAACTATACAACTGTTTACCTCATAAAAGAAAACAAATTATTCCGTTACATAAATTGGACAATATTTCGTTACATAAATTGGAAAACAAAGTCCTTCCCATGGTGGATAGCTGGAAACCCTACACACGACATAAAATTCCTCAAAAAAGTAGATATCTCATCTCAACTAGACGACGCTAACACTGGAATCATCTTAACCCGAAACGAGAAAACCAATCGCGCTCTCTGGGAAGTCGGATACATGTTAGAAAATATGCTTCTTCAAGCAAAAAGCTTAGGAATCTCATATAAATCAAAGGCCTTCACAAAAGAAGAAATCAGAAAATTAGAAAGAAAAGGAATATCAGAGGCTGTAGCTGCCTTACATCTCTAAGGTTAGGAGGAACAGAATATGAACAAAAAACGAATTCTTCTGGCATGCGTATCGCTTATGTTGTTTCTTCTCAGTTTAACAGCGATCAATCAAAACCTTACTCCAGACGACAACAGGGAAAATGAATACGAAAATTTAAGTGACATGCCTCTTGAGATGGTGATTAGCCGGAGACAGTCGATCAAGGGCAATTACTATGATTTAAACAGAACAGTTCCTTGGGAATCAGTTTCCAAAGTTCTTTGGGCAGCCTACGGATATTCTTGGCGAGGCAGAACCATCCCAAGCTTGTACGGTCATCCCATCATAATATACGTCTGCAACGAAACAGCCGCTTACAAGTTCATCCCAGAAAACCAAACCATCACTCTCTGGAAGGAAGGAGACCACAGAGCGCTTAGCGGTGGCTACCCTGCCCCAATACAACTATACATAGCCTTCGACACGAACATTTGTCAAGATACGCATTGGGGAAACGCCGAATCAGGATGCCCAATCCAGAACATCTACCTAATGGCGAACACCTTAAATCTTGGAACGGTTTGTCAAGGCGGCACATGGCTAGACAGAACATATATCCATGAAGGGTTAGGACTGCCTAACAACGAGGAAGCATTATATAAGATGCCGCTGGGATATCTTCTACCTCCATACACCGATTACCAAAACCTCGTTCCAACATCTCGACCATCCTCGTCAGAACTACCTGAAATCCAAGACAGCGCCGTATCACTCGATGATGCTTTAGACTCAGTTTTTTCCTCACATGAATGGAGTGAAAACCCCGTAACCAAACAAGAACTTTCGCAGGTGCTTTGGGCAAGCTATGGATACTCCTACTATGAGGACACGGGTCCTCGCGGGATAAGGCATAGAACCGTTCCTTCCGCTCACGCATACTATCCCATGAGAATTTACGCAGCTAACTCCTCTGGAGTATACCAGTATCTTCCCGAACAACACACCTTAACCACCATCATAACTGAAGACAGACGGCAGAGCATCGGGCTAGCCAGCGGAAACCCATGGGCGTCTTCCGCTCCCCTCATAATCGCCATAGCGTGGGATGACAGCCACATACTAACCGTGGACACAACCTATATCGAAGTCGGATTGATAACACAAAACGTCTATCTTGAAAGCGCGGCTTGGGGATTAATAGCTGACTGGGGCAAAGCAGACGTCGACGAAGAGGCAATGAGAGAGGCTCTAGGATTAATTGGAGAAACACACCTGCATCCAGCTTCCATCATCACAGTTGGGCATCCATCAACCTATTTCAATTTAACTATAACTTCCACAGAAGACGGAACAACTGACCCTCTTCCAGGAACATACAACTACACAGCAGAGTCTTCAGTAAACGTAACCGCTATTCCAAGTTCAGGCTACTCATTCGATTATTGGCTGCTTGACGGAGAAGAAAGAACGGAAAACCCCACAACCGTCATCATGAATGCTAATCATACTCTGGAAGCGGTTTTTGTCGACGATATCTCCCCTGAAATAAGTGTTCCAGTGCAGGAGCCACCTGAAAACGTTACGCCTTATCAAAACATTACAGTTACGGCCAATGTGACAGAGACAGGTTCAGGATTATACAACATTACCCTATGGTACAGCACAAACAATGGAACAACATGGACACCCCTGAACATGACTGAAATCTCCACAAACACTTATCAAACAACAATTCTTGGCTATAAAAACTGCACATGGGTAACATACAAAATAGTCGCCTACGACAACAACGGAAACCAAGCAATAGACGACAATCACGGATATTACTACATTTACCACGTCATACCAGAATTCCCAACGTGGGCACCAATACTGCTCTTATTCCTAATACTAACATTCACCATAGCCAATCACAAACGCAAACATCCAGACCCAACTAAGCAATTAAAGGTAGCACGGCATTCCTGATATTTGTGTTTGCCGTCTTCATCAAGAGGTTATAAAAAATGGGTTCGATAATTGTGAGACTTGCCACGAAAAATGATACTGAATCTCTTCTAAACATTCCTCAATATTCCAAATGCGAGATCCTTTTTCCCCATGAAGAAGACATCTTAGTTGCTGAAAGAGAAGGAAAAGTTTTGGGTGCAATAAGTGCAGGTCATAAAGATATCACATATGTTTCTGGAGAATGGAAAGAGAGTTACGAACGGCATCTAAACACCAAGATAGAAAACGTATCAGGCTGCTGGATATCAAAATTGTACGTTTTTCCAGAGCACCGTCGTAAAGGGATAGGAACAAAACTCGTAAAAGAGGCCGTAAAATATCTAAAGGAAAAAGACTTCACCAAAGCTTATGCGGGAATCTACATCAAAAACAGATTCAGAAAAACTTCTCAACGCATATTCGAAAAGAATGGCTTTAAACACTTCGGCTCATGTATCTGCTTTTTGTCAGAAGGACATTGTCAGGGAACGTTGCTCAAGAAATCAATCGTTTCTTCCAAAACGCTTGGCAGCTCTCAACTGCAAACGGAGCAGGCCAAACAAGAACTAAGGGATGAAATATGCAAGTTGGGCCTAAGTATGGGAGCAGAACTAGTCGGCTTTGCGCCCGCTGAAAAACTGGAGGAAGGAGCACCGAAAGGACACAGACCTTCAGATCTGATGTCCAATGCAAGAAGCATAATAATATTGGCGTGTGGACGAAAACTGAACGAAGATCGAAACTACTTCTACAGGTGGGGACCCGACTTCAGCTTGACCTACATCAGACTGAAGGACGAAGTCAAGCAACGCCGAAAAGAGGCAAGACAATGCATGGTAGGGGTGAAGAACCTCCTAATGCAAAGAGGCTATGGAGTCGTCACCGAACCGCACGGCTGGTCGGGCATACTTTCATTCAAGATGGCTGCATACTTAGCGGGGCTAGGCGTCTTTGGAAAGGGAAGTTTTCTTGTCCACCCACGGCTCGGTCCGCTCAATGTTATTGCCTGCATACTAACTGATGCGAGCTTGCAGGATGGCAATCCATTGAAGGTGGACGTGTGCAAAGACTGCACAGAGTGCATAAAGGCGTGTAAATACGGAGCTTTCAAGAAGGAGAATGGAAGCCATAAATGGATTGGAGAAAAGTGTCGATGCTATGATCTGATCATGAACCCCGTGACTTTGAAGTGGACTTATGGTCCATGCG
>Ga0315296_10002621_pt1 | contig 15277 bp, 15 predicted proteins | sample YL17G14_18_MG_FD_203921 | JGI IMG/M metagenome (GOLD analysis project Ga0315296, IMG submission 203921) | Sediment microbial communities from Yellowstone Lake, YNP, Wyoming, USA - YL17G14_18 | ecosystem: Environmental > Aquatic > Freshwater > Lake > Sediment | place: USA: Wyoming | collected... | reverse complement strand
AGGCCTTGTGAGACAAGCTATGCTTGCAGCACAACTTGGATTCAAAGGGAAGCTCGTCATTCATCCGGGTCATGTTGATCCTGTGAACCAAGTATTCACACCATCAAAGGAAGATGTAGAACAATCCAGGAAAATCATGGAAGCTTACGAAGAAGCAGCGAAGAGAGGCCTTGGCGCAGCTTCTCTCGAAGGAAGAATGATTGACTATGCGACATACGAGATGGCAAAGGAACAGCTATCGTTTGTCGAAGCCATAGAAAACAGAAAAGAAAAAAGAGGATGAAGTTTTCGTTCTAACATTGCGCTATTCGTGCATGGCCACAAGGTCTTCCTAACGAAATATCATACTGACGTTGCAGAGAACAAAGCGAACCCTTGAGGAGAATCTGCGTTAGAACAGGCCACATTCACTCCTGGTGAGTCTAGGAAGCTAATTTCTACACCAGGCTCAGCCTAGTCGCAAAACATGAGGCAAACGACTATTAGTTGGTAGCACTGGAAAGTCCTGATAACTGCAACTGGGGGTCTTTCTACGCCCATATCGGACAAGACAATTGCACGCGTTGCCTACGAACTAATTCGCAAGGCCACGATAACATTACCCACAGACATAAAGAAAGCATTACAGGAAGCATATGAAAGAGAAACGAGTGAGGTCAGTAAAGCCCAAATAAAAACCATCTTAGAGAACATATCGATTGCGGAGAAACATGCGCTATCGGTCTGTCAAGATACCGGAGTGCCCCTGTTCTACATCAGACTAGGTCCAGCGGTTCGCATCGAAGGAGATGTGCACAAGGCGGTATCTGAAGCAACTAGAAAGGCGACCAAGGAGATTCCACTTCGCGAAAATGTTATTCATCCGCTGACCGGGAAAAACTCTGGAACCAACACGGGATGGGGGATGCCCTACATACACTTCGAGATGGAGCCAGAGCTTGACTACCTGGAGATCACTTTCGTACCGAAAGGCTACGGATCGGAAGCAAAAACAACTCTAGTCTACATTGCGACGAGCGAGCCAGTTATTGAGGGCATAGAGAAATGTGTGCTAGACAACGTGAGGTTTGCAATGGGCGAGCCGTGTCCTCCGTACATAGTTGGCGTAGGTCTAGGAGGTACGGCGGATATTGCCGCATGGCTTTCAAAGAAAGCCTATCTCAGGCCTTTGGGTACGCATCATCCTGATCCTAATGTGGCCGCTTTAGAGAGCAGGCTATTGGACGCCGTCAACAAAACTGGAATAGGAGCGATGGCTATGGGGGGTAGCACCACCGCTCTTGCTGTTCACATCGAAATCTGCGGAACTCATAGCGCAGCACTTCCAGTGGCTCTCTCCTTCCAATGCTGGGCCGCACGTCAATCAACGGCCAGGATATACGATGACGGTCGAACAGAATACGTTACGCCCCATTAGGTGAGCAAAATGGTTGAAAGAGAGCTTCGCCTACCACTATTGGAAGAAGATGTAAGAGCGCTCACAATGGGCGAAATGGTATATGTGTCTGGGGCTGTTTACACCATGCGAGACAGGGGATATGCGCGTACGCTACAGTTGGTGGAAGAGAAGAAACAGTTGCCTTTTGACGTCCGCAATGGAGCAATTTGGCACGCCGGTCCAATAGTGAGAAAGAAGAACAGCGAGTGGGAGGCTATTTCGGTCGGCTCAACATCGAGTTCACGGTTCACCAGAGCTGGTTCTGACGTGATAAGGAAGCTGGGCGTGCGTGTCATAATCGGTAAGGGAACGATGGGTCCAGAGGCGGTTGAAGTGATGAAGTCGCATGGAGCCAGCTACCTTGTTACGACGGGTGGCGCAGCCTCCTACTATGCGCAGCAGATAAAAGAAGTAATCACAGTTCATTGGCTGGATCTTGGTATGCCAGCAGCAATTTGGGCGTTCAAGGTTGAAAGACTAGGCCCACTGGTGGTTGGAATAGACTCTCATGGCCGAAGCTTGTACGAAGCCTTAGAAAAAGATGTAGAGAAGAGGATGTTAGACATTTATAGGAACCTTGGAATAGATCCCACACGAGACTTTGTTTGGTGGCCTAAGCGCATACCCGGGCTGCGGACTAAATAGACGGATATTTCTATCAGAGGCGACCGTGAAGAGGGCAACTTTAGAACACACGAGTCAAATTCTCATATGAATATTTAACAACTCTTCAAGATACCTGTAGATGTCTCCAGAGACAAAGCTTTGAAAACTCTAAGGAAATAATTGTCGTAATGCTCATCCTGCGAGCGGACGCTGAGTTGTGTTCTTTCACCTTTTCTGGTTGGCAATAAGTCGCCTGTGCTGCTTCACAGCGATTCTAAAACGAATTCGACAGGTTCCCATTGCATAAGAAAAATGGGAAAGGGAATTTTACGAAGCTGCCGCGTGCGCTATGCGAGATCCAAGCAGAACATTCGCCTAATTGGAACTGCCACAAACGCAGCCTGAAGACTTGCAAGAACTGCTGGTTTGCCCGAGCTTCCCTTAGGTATCTCCTTCTCGGCGAGGTTGAAGTCGTGGTAATAAGTGGTCCAGTATGCATGGTAGTTCTTAACGTAGCTTCTGTATGTCTCATATTCACTTGCATGCCACAAAGGTAGCATGACCACATCTCGAGCGAGTTCGGTCTGCAATTCATCGAATATTTTCTTGCGTTGAGGCGGATCCTGTCCTGTTTCTGACCAGAGTCGTCTTTCCTCCAAGAGCAGTTGTTCTACTGTTTCGTTCTTGTATCCGTACCAGCTTTCCGCTCGTCCACCGGTTGCTTGCAGCATAGCAAACAATTGGGTATCTGGATCTGGATAGTCGAATTTCCATCCGATAAGTCCCAATGGCATTACTTTGCCATCGTTGCGGTAGCTCGAGAATGCGCCCCACTCAGCAAACTTCAGTTGAGCTTTGATTCCAATTTTTGCGAGTTGCGATTGAAAGATCGTCGCGGTGTTTTGCTCGTCTTCAGCAACATCATACCTAGTCGTATACCATAGTTCAGTTTCGAACCCGTTCGGATAACCTGCTTCCGCAAGCAATTGTTTGGCTTTGGCAGGGTCATAGGGGTACATTTGGTGGAAGATAGGGTTGTAGTATTTCATCCAGTCCTGAACCATGCTGTATGCAGGGCTAGATAGGCCACGTTGAGTTTTTGTTAGACATTCAGACGGGTCTATGCCATAGGCCAGAGCTCTTCTCACAAGAATATTGTCGAATGGCTTGAACTTTCTGTTGATCATGAACTGCCTAGTGTATCCTGAAGGCCTCAGCTCGACAACAACGTCCGGGTTTTTCTGCAGAGCAAGGATATCTTGCTTTGTTAGATCCTTTAGAGCTATGTCTATCTCTCCTTTTTCGAGCGCCATCCTCATGCTTGCGGGATCTGCAAAGAATCTGACGATAAGTGTCTTGACTTTTGATGCTCCCCAAGGGTAGTCTGGCCAGGCGGTAAGTACTGCTCGTTCTCCCGTGATCCACTCTTTCCACTGATATCTGCCATTTCCGACAATCTTCATCCCGTCCTTTCCTGCCTTCTCGACAGAGGTGGGGCTGTATATCACGCCGTAGTCTTCACCTTGGTCCATCCACGCAAACAGCTCTGGCATGAAGGAAGTCTTCATGAAAATGTTCAAAGTGTAATCGTCGACTACGACAAGCTCTTGATGCGCTTCGTGATAACTGATCTTCCTAGGCTCAACCTTCGGTGCCCTGTCCCATGAAAATTTCACAGCTTGAGCATTGATAGGTGTCCCATCTTGGAACTTCAATCCCTGTCTAATCTTGAGTTCGAGATAGTACCTGCCTTCTGCCGTCTGCTTCATCTTCCAGCTCTCAGCGATACGTGGGACGCTTACCCCGGCCTTGTCTCGATCTATGCTCCAAAGCCAGTCACATGTTATTGCCGATGCGATTTCATCAAATCCCGTATGCCCTATGCTGGGATCCGGATTTTCGAAGAACTGTGTTGTACCCACTATCAAAGTCTGCTGCCATTGCCTCCACTTCTCCTGTTCAAGCCGCGCTTTCTCAGATTCGGTGTAGAACTGGTATCCTGCAATCGACGCGACAACTACGATTACCACAATAGCCAACGCTACGTATTTCTTATCCATGAACTTTTCCCCAACCAAACTAGGCGACCGGATCTATTTAAGATTAACCACGAAGACAACAGGCAACAGCACCATCGGCCAATGCTCAAACAACAGATTTGTTTCCGTCAGGAGCGCGCGTCGATACGAACCTTCTATCCAAACAACGTTTGATGAAGATGCTCCTGAAATGAGAATTGGGTGGGTCTATCAAAATTCGATTGGATGAAAATATCCTCAAATGAAATCATGAACTGCCACGCGGTCGATAATCAGATAGCGCACTAATCCATGCGCCTCAAGCAGAGGTTCTAAAGCGAGCGCCACAGATCAAGCGTCAAGGTAACATGCAACAAAATGTTCTTTTGATATTTCTCTCAACTCGGGTTCTTCTCTGCTGCAGATGTCCTTGGCAAAGATGCATCTTGGATGAAAACGACAACCGGAAAACGTGTCAGTAGGGCGAGCTAGTGTTTCTTCCATAGACACCACCGGGTTTCTGTCACGCGGATCGGGAACAGGAACTGCGGAGATTAGTGCTTTGGCGTACGGGTGCACTGGATCGCCGATCACAGAGTCAGTTGGTCCCTTTTCAACGATCTTTCCCATGTACATGACAGCAACTTGGTCGCATACGTATCTTGCAATCGCCAAGTCATGTGTTATGAAAAGGCAAGTCAGATTGTATTTCTCCCTCAACCGCAGAAACAAGTTGAGGATGCCTATTCTTATTGAAACATCAACCATAGAAACTGGTTCATCTGCTACGATAAACTCTGGATCAAGCAACAAAGGTCTGACAACAAGAATACGTTGCCTTTGCCCTCCGCTGAGTTCATGAGGATATTTCCCCAGAAATGTTCCTGGAGGTGTCAACTCCACCATTTCCAGCGCTTCCTCCACTTTGTTCGCCAGTTCATCTTCGCTGACGATACTATACAGCTTCAAAGGCTCAGCGAGGATTTCTTGCACAGTCTTTCTAGGAGGGAGATACTCATACGGATCTTGAAATATTATCTGCATGTTCCGACGAAGCTGACGAAGTTCATTTTTGTCCGTTATGGAAAGCACGTTACGTCCTCTGAAGTAGACCTCACCTCCAGAAGGGGGCACAAGGCGGAGAACCAACCTGGCAGTAGTTGTTTTTCCAGATCCGCTCTCGCCAACTAGTCCCAAGGTTTCGCCTTTCCGAATATCAAACGAGACGCCGTCCACGGCCTTAACGTAGTGGGTTTTTCGAAGTATTGTATCTTTGATTGAACTTCTTATTTGAAACCATTTCTTCAGATCTTTGACTGTCAGCAAAATATCGCTCTCCGTTTTGTCTCACCTCAACACTCACTATTTGTCGGCATTTTCCGCTTATAGCAGATGGCAGGCGGCGAAGTGGTTTGTTCCGACCTCTCTGAACTCAGGGTCCTTCCTGTTGCAGATTTCTTTAGCGAATCTGCATCTGGGGTGAAAGCGACAGCCAGACGGTGGGTCAATCAAGTCAGGTGGGGTTCCCTTTATGGCTTTCAACTCTCTTTTCGCACCTTTGATACTCGGGAATGCGTTGATTAGCTCTATGGTGTATGGATGCGCTGGACTTTCGAAGATGGACAGAACTTCACCGGATTCTACGACCTTTCCTGCATACATGATTGCTACGTCGTGGCAGGTTTGTGCTATTACTGACAGATCGTGAGTTATGAGAATCATTGACAGGCCGGTCTTGGTTTGGAGATCCTTAATGAGATTCATGATACCCGCGGCCACGACAACGTCAAGGGCTGTGGTGGGCTCGTCTGCGATAATGATTTCTGGATTGCATGCCATGGCCATGGCTATCATGATTCTTTGTTTCATCCCTCCGCTGAGTTCGAATGGGTAGTTGTTGACTCTTGCCGGATCGATACCTACGGATCCTAGGAGACTGGATGCTTTCTCAAGGGCGTCTCTCTTGTCGAGTCCTTTGTGGACTATTATCGGTTCGGCGATTTGATTTCCGACTGTGATAAGTGGATTGAGTGCGTTCATTGCTCCTTGGAAGATCAGGGAAATCCTTTCCCACCGAATGTCTTTTCGGATTTGTTCGTCGCTCAACCGAAGGATATCTCTCCCTTCTAAGAGTATCTCACCCTTGACAATCCTGCCGGGAGGTCGGATCAGACGCATTACTGAGTAAGCCATCGTAGACTTGCCGCTCCCAGATTCTCCTGCAACACCCAAGACACGCCCAGAATTCAGATGCAAATCTACGCCATCAACAGCTTTGACGGTGCCTTGTTTCATGAAGAAATAGGTCGTCAGATCTTGAATACGTAGCAGAGCCATCATTATCTTCCTTTTTCGATTCAGAGTCTTCTAATCTGAGGATTCAACACAGCGTCAAGGCCTTCGCTAAGGAGGTTGAATCCAAGCACAGCCAAGAATATCATCATCCCAGGGAATACTGTCAGCCACCACATTCCATCCATTATGTACATTCGTCCTGCTGCCAAATCTGTTCCCCATTCTGGGTTTGGAGGAGGTATGCCTAGTCCTAGGAAACCTAGCCCGGATGTGATTAGAATAGCCTGCGCAGCTCCTAGTGAGATCAATACAAATAATGACGATAGATAGAAGGGTGCGATGTGATTTGCAATTATGTACCGACCTGACGCACCTATGGCTCTTTCGGCTTCAATGAATCCGCTCTCTTTGATCGTCAGAGTGATACTTCTTATCACTCTGTAGAAGGTTGGAATCATCACTATCGCCACCGCAAGAGATGAGGTGCCAATGCCCGGACCCATAACTGCCGCTATTAACACTGCAAGAACAAACGAGGGAAATATGTATAAGGCGTCCATGCCGACCATCAATATTCTGTCAAGAGATCCTCCGAAGTATCCAGAAAATCCGCCGAGATATGTACCTATCAACATAGACATGGAAACTGCGATAAAGGAGACTGATACAGACCATTTTGTCCCTGAGATGACCCTGCTGAACACGTCTCTACCGAGCATATCCGTTCCCATCAGATGTTCCGATGAAGGAGGAAGCAGAATCTCTCCAACCATCTGCTGCGGACCGTAGTGAACAAGATTCTCTCCGAAGAAGGCCAGAGCGATCAAGCCAACACAGATGATAGTGCCAGCAATTGTTATTATCTGAGCCGATACAGGAGCCATCCCAAATCGTCTAAACGCCGGTGCGAGTCTCAAGTCTCGATCGACCACTTGTTGCGAATCAATACTTCACGCGTGGATCCAAGAATCGGTATCCAATGTCAATGATAGTATTCACAGCTACAACTATCAGCGTGTAAACCACCACGATTCCTTGTATCATCGAGAAATCTCGACTGCTGATTGCTCTGTACATCAGCCTTCCCAATCCTGGAAGAGAAAATACAGTTTCCGTCAACATTGATCCACCTAGTAGGCCGGCAAAATTCATGCCGATAACGGTAATTGTCGGCAGCAACGCGTTGCGAAATGCGTGCCTGTAGACCACGGTGCTTTCTGCCAGGCCTTTGGCTCTTGCAGTTACGATGTAGTCTTCAGTAAGTGCTTCGATCATGCCGGCCCTACTGATTCTGCTTATCATGGGCAGCAGGTATATTCCCATAGTCATACCGGGCAGTACCAAGTGGGCTAGCGCGTCGAACATTACTGCGAAATTCAGCGTCAAAAGACTGTCTAACACATAGAGACCGGTGATCTTTGGAATATCAGCAGTCGAAGCAATTCGTCCTGCAACGGGCAACATTCCAAGGCGCACACTGACAGCCAACTGCAAAAGTATTCCTGTCACATAGATTGGGAAGGAATAACAGCCGAGGGAAAATGCTCGAAGGAAATGGTCCATCACTTTTCCCCTCTTCAAGGCAGCCAGTACCCCCAGAGGCAAACCAATAGCTACTCCGAATATCAGCCCAAATATGGTCAGTTCTATCGTGGTTGGAAAAGCAGCACCGATTTCACGAATCACTGGAAGACGCGAATTCAGTGAAGTCCCAAAATTCAAATGCAACAAATCGTACATATAGCTGAGGTATTGAATGTACAAAGGCCTGTCAAAACCGAGGTCGTGCCTTATCGCTTGGATCTGCTCTTCAGTAGCGACGTCACCTACCATCATTCTGATAGGATCTCCCGGCAAAATGTGTGTGACAATGAACACTGTACTGGCGAGCAGCAATATCGTTGGGATGGACAGTAGCAGTCTAATTGCTATATACGAGCCTCTTCGCACTTCTTCTCCCTCTAGGCCAGATTGAAGACCTCGTCGTAAACGTAACTCATAGTGTTCTTATGATCTTTCCTAGGTGGGTGACCCAGTCGCCCGGCTGAACTATTGGGTATGCCCACATCAAACATGTAATGCCGTCAAACGGCGCTTTCACGCACTCGATCTCGTCTCCGAAGAATGGAGTTAGAATCCTTACAAGAGGATCTCCCCTGCTCACTCTCTCTCCCGGCCTTACCTGTGGAATTTGCAGACCCCCATTCTGGCATCTGACCTCAGTCGTTTCGACAAGAATCTGAGTCTTCGGCCTCTCAAGTTCTCCCTCCATCATACCGAGATATTTCATTGCGTTTCTGATTCCCCTAACGAACAGATCCACGTTGTGCTTGCGTCTATCAGCGCGTTCACATTGTCCTCCAAGTTCAGGTGTTATTGACGGAATTCCTCTCCTTGCTGCTGCGAGACGAGCTCCTCCCTCAAAGGAACTCGGTCGCCTATTCACAATTCCCAGTCCAAATGCTTCTGCCAAATCCATAGACTTGTTGATTAGATTCGCCGGGAGCCCTTGGTCGGCCGAGAAGTTGACAAATGGCTCAATAAATTCAAAGTTTCCCCCTCCGTGTAGTGAGATGTAGAAATCAGCGCGAGAGATGACTTCATTGAAGTGTTTGAACGCAATTCTCTGGCTGACATGCCCGTCTTCGCTCCCAGGAAAGATTCTGTTTATGTCGTAGCGATCATAGTCCAAAGGGTTGGCACGCAGTCCTGCTTCAAATGCTGGAACGTTTACAACTGGAACAGCCATGAGTGTCCCTTTCAACTCAGTTGGATCTAGCGTCTTTCCCAATTCCAGGATAGCTTCAGCACCTTCGTACTCATCACCATGAACGCAACCATCAACACACAGCTTCGGCCCGTCGCCAGCTCCGTTGACAATAATGATCGGAATGCCTATCATTGAACCGTTTGGACTGCGGCCTATCTTTATCCACCCAAAGGTCTTGGATCCGTTCTCGGCAGAAATATCTTCAATGCTGAATTTCATCTCAGTCACGACTGATGTCTATAACATTTCTAGGAGCACGTCAAAAGCGCGCGCCATCTCAATGAATCTTTGATTGAATTGGAAGTTGACTTCTGCCTCAAACGTTTCTACCATCGTATTCACCGTGATTGTTTTGCATAGATCGAAACTGTCTTCTTTTATTGATTACGGTCGATGTGCCTGTTCATACTGTGACTCTGAGCGAGCCTATGCCACATGCATATCACCTAGTCCGCGCTACTTTCTTCCACAACTATGAAGCGCGTAGCCCTCTGGTGCCATTCATGACCGAACGCGGACCCAACCTAGAACATGATGCTGGCTCCTCAAGAAAGCACAGATTATTCCTCCATAACAGTCCAGCACACGCGGTCTGGCTCAGCTATTTCCAAAGGTCTCTTGCGACGTAGTCTAGGCCAAACTTCTTCAATGTCTCAGGAAGAGGTTTGCCGTCGCTGTCCCACCCCATGCCAGTGTAGTATCGGTCCAACATCTTGTCCCAGACACTCGCGAGACTCTTTCCTTTACCCTCTCCCGAATCAGGCACCGAGCCATACCTCGTTGAAGGCCTGTCCAGGCTCCTTCCAGCCATCCCATGTTTCATGTTGAAGGCTCGCAGAAGATGCACAACCCTTTGTCCCACTCGATATCCTTCCTCCCAAGAGAAATCCCAACCTGTGACTGCGCTTAGTGCTTGGCTCAGAAGATCCACGTTCATCCTAGTGTTGAATCGACACGTGACTAAGGAGTCCTCAAACATCATGGCCCCCTTGTCGTGAAGGTTGGTCGCAACAATGTCCTCCCAGTTGGGGTACGACCCCAGCGCGATCGGACCACCCCAGGTTTCCAAGGTGCCAGTATTTGATACACAGGTGTCGAACTGTTCTGTCGTTCTGTTGCGGTGGTCGTGGCCCCGCGGGGTGTTTCCTTTCAAGGTGTGAACAGCGAGGTTCGATGCTTCGCCACCGAGGCTCTTTGCAGCTCGCATCACTCCTTCGCCAAGGATCTTGCCAATGCCTTCTCGATTGGCGATCAGATTGAGAAGTAGTCTTGCACTCTCAGCATTTCCCCACGAAAGGTCGAGACCATTCGTCTTATCTCTGGTCAAGATGCCTTTCTCGTAGCATTCCATTGCAAATCCTATCACCCAACCTGCCTCGTTGCTGTCCACGCCCAAACGGTCCACTTCTTTACTGAGCATCATTGTGGAGGTAACGTCTTCCTGGCCTATAGCGGGAGCCCAAGCTGCGAACTGCTCGTACTCTGGTTCCTCAACAACTTCGCCGGCATACGATCCTTCGGTTATTTTCATAATGTCACAATGGTGTATTTGGCACGCCCAACATGGATCGCGTCGGACTGAGAATTTCTCCCGAATGTACTGTGCGCTGAACTTCTCCCATTTGTCCTTGTCAATCACCCATGTGCTCGTAGTATAGTTCTTGACGGGAATCATGTTTCTCTGTGCATTTCCTTGTATGCCCTTGAGGGTTCCATATTCGTAGGTATCCTTCGTCTGACTCTTCACATTCTCGATCAGTTCTTTGGCCACTGCCAAAACCTTCTCAGGGGCGTGTACTTCTATCTGTCTCTTCCCACGGGTGATGGCGATCGCCTTCAGTTTCTTCGATCCCATGACGGCACCAAGGCCGTTGTGGGATGCTGAATGTCCATGATCGAGAAAGAGTCCTGCGAACTTCACCATGTTCTCCCCGGCCGGTCCTATTGAGGCTACGGTCATTTCGTGCCCTCGTTTGCGGTGCTCGTGTTTCAGGAGGTCTACCGTTTCGTATGTATCCATACCTTTGAGCCAGTTGGCGTTCCTGAGCTCAACCGACTCTGAATCGATACTAAGGTATTGAAGCTCTTCAGAAGCTCCTTGCACGATTATCCCGTTCAAGCCGGAGAGCCTTAGGTATGCTCCGAAGTAGCCATTCGCTTGGCTACATCCTGATCCGTTTGTTAGCGGTCCTTTCGACACGATGGAGACAGACCCTGAGCCGCCTATCGCTGTAGCGTTTAGAGGGCCTGCTGCGAATATGAGTCTGTTTTGTGGATCAGACCACTCGATTCCCGGAGGAACTTCGTCGTAGAGGAACTTTGCTCCTAATCCCGTTCCGCCTACGAAATTTCTCAGCACGTTCTCTCCAACAGTGAAGCGTTCCGTCTTCCCTTTGTTCAAGTCGACTCTCAGAATTTCTCCAGCATAATCTCCGGCCATTGTGAGCTCCCCTGATGAGACATCCGTACCAGATTATATCAAGGTGCCGTAGACTATTGGATGAGGTGAGGTTGAATGAAGGTCTCTGAAGAAGGTATCAGAAGAAGACTTACTTGGCAAGCCAACGACGAGAAAGATGTTGAGAAGGCCAGAGATTACTTCATGAAACTCACGAGACAAGGCTGGCTTGCTGCAAGGCACAACGGGGAGTACAAACGAATTCTGACTTTCGTGCCGGAGTACGGGGAAATATGGTTCATCCCCCTAGCCGAAGGCGGCTAGCAACTGAAAACACCTGACGCGCTATTCCGACACTGTCTGAATCGCACGATACACAGCGCATGATAGTACATTTCACAGAACACGATATGCGACTCGAAGGGAAGGAACTGCCAAAATCTGCACTATATGTCAGGCTGAATAGCGGCCAGACAGTCTATAATGAGGGAGACATACTCATTCAAAGTAATCGCTTTGGAATCTCATCACTCTTCATCCTGTCTCGCTGCTCGATCAGAGCACACCTAAATGGTCTGTGGAATATTCTGCAGTTCGCCACTAGTCGAATGCGCACACTCAGTTTGAGGATAGTCCGTTTGAATAGCATAGATGCAAGACGCCTTGTGGGTCGGAAGATTGCGTTTCTGTTCTCTGCTTCATTCCTCATTCTGCTAGCATTCAATATGCAATCCCCAACATCACCTTTGTTTGCCGTCGAATCAGGGGCTTCGCTCATTCAGATTGGGATGATAGTCTCTGTTGGGTTCTTGGTACGTTTCCTTTCCAGGGTACCGAGCGCGCGCGAACAGCCTAAGCCTCAAATGGCAAAACAGCTAAACACATACAGGAGCGGTTGTCTTTAAAAGCCATGTCGCGAAGGTGGACATGGAGTATGTGAACCTTCAAGAGTTGAAGTCGTGGGTGCGTAGACGCTTCCCACGGAATAACGCGGTTCGCGCAGCTGTTGAAAGCCAGCCAGATCAGCTCTCCACCGAGGAGTTTCTAGTGCTGCTCAAGATGCTGGACCTCATGCTGGCTCCTCGATGACAACTTCACCAGTCGCCATCGATCCCTTGAACATCCATCCCCTGTTGTTGATATAGTCTCTCGCCTCTTTAGCCGTCACAACGATTTGTCTTCGACCATTCCCATTACCGGTTCCACCACCAAAGTTCAACTTCCTCTTGACTAATTCCTGCAGCTCTTCCGTCGTCATCTTATCCAAGTCGACGCTTTTGATCTCGTCGCTGGAGAAGCCCAGCATACTCAACGCTGTAGCCCTAAACTCCCTCTGCAACATTCTAGCATCGTCACGGTGAAAGCTAAGAGTCTGAAGCATCAACTCCGATGCCCTTTGGTAGCCATCACGCATCTGCTCCAGAAGGCTGTCGGACAATTTCTTGTGCAGCCTGTAGACTGCTTCAATGTCTCCCTGATGCCCCATCCAGAACTGGACCCACTCATCCAGCAACCCGATCTCCGCCTTAGCCAAAGCCTGCCCCATCCTCGTGTCAAAGTATCTCCGCAAAATGTATGGCCGCCACGGAAACCCTGCATGCCTGAACGCCTTCCTAACGATTTTGCAGATGGCCTTGGTTGTCATCGTTCTTCCAGCGCCAAAGTCGTCAGAGATCACAGCCGACTGCGCCGTTATCTTCTCCCCATTTCGCATACGCTTCTCCAAGTATGCCTTGAGTTTGGCGCATCCTTCTTCGCAGAGGAGGCTTTCGTACCCAGTCGTCTTGCTGAGCCCCTCACGAACGATGACCCTTGCGGGAATTGTGGTGAATGTTGCTTTGCCGGTCAAGTTATCAACGTCAAGCTCCGGGAGGTCCTGAATCCGCAGACCATCATCTCCACGATAGTTCCCCAGCGTATGAGGCCGCACTCCTGTGAAGGCTAGAAGGGCGATTGTAGCTTCTTGGCGCTCATCGCAGAACCTCCACACTGAATGCAGCACATGAGGTTCAGGCGTCTTCTCGTTCCTCAGAGTCGGGGTAGCGTTCGCACCCTTAATATTCACTTTCTTGGTGAGTACAATGTCGTTGTGTGCGAACCAGCTCTTCATTGGCTTCAGGTATCCCTTGATTGTAGAGCTGGCGAGTCCCCTCGCTCGGTAGTCTGCGACCGAATCCAAGAGAATGCCGTAGGCCTGCTTCGCGTTGATCTCTGCCAATGCTTGCGGCGTCTTTCGTGCTCTCTACAGAATCTTCTCAGCCTGCGCAGATACACATCCGCTGTGATTTCGCTTCTAGACTTCCTTGAGATTGGCATACCAATGCGCCAAATTCACGTCATTCAGAAGTCTCTTACTCGTCTCATCGCTCCACATGCCTCCCCTTCTTGGCACGTTATTTGAACGAGGGCTCTTCCTAAGCGGTACCGCCACCCTGCGAAGGTTGTGGATCCCCGCGGGCCCGCCACAAACATTATCCGGGTCCTTTTTCCACGGCTGGAACCACTATCTAAGATGGTTACGGAAATATGCAGTTCCCCGGATCGCCGCGTGCTCTCAACTACGCATTTGGTAACATGTCCATTGTCTCGGTGTAATACAAGTTCTGTACCGAAACCTAACTGCAACTAGTGGACCAGGAAGAGATTCGAAGCGTTTTGCTGTCTGAATTGGGTTCCAAATAAGGAGTATCGCATTAACCGCCACGGCGCAATCAGGTTCAAGTATGTGGATACACATAATGCACATAGGTGGTGATATGGGTAACATAACACTGTCTATCCCAGAGGAACTGCATCAGAAAATGAGAAGGCACACCGAGTTGAAGTGGAGCGACATAGCGAGACAGGCGTTTGAGAAGAAACTGCGAGAGATCGAGTTGATGGAAGAACTGCTGAGCAAGAGCGAGCTGACTGAGGAAGACGCCAAGAGAATCGGACACGCAATCAAAGTCAAAGCCCGAAAAAGGCTCAGTAGATGAAGCTTGTCGTCGATACCAATAGAATCATCGCTGCTCTGATCAGGGATTCCACCAGCAGGAAGATATTGCTCTCAGATAAGATCGATTTTCTAACCATCGAAGTCACCAAGCTAGATTCTATTGTCTTGAAAGAACGCTGTCCCACGTGCGTCGGAAATTCACATTTCACGGCCGAGAATATATCGGCCGCCACTCAAATACGAATGGATCTCCTGAGTAATGCGGAGAGATTCCTCAGATACGTTGGCAGAAGAACCACCTTAGTGAAGATTAGAAGCAGATTCAAGGTCGTCAAGGACGACCCAAAGGTCGATGTTGTCCTAAACACCGCACACAGTGGCGAAGCAGAGTACATAGTCTCTGGCGACAGGCACCTAGTGCCTCTAAGAGAATTCAGAGGAATAAGAATCGCAACCGTAAGCTAGATGCTTGACATACTCAAAGAAATCTAGGCAAAGATACGTTTCTCACGAAACCTGAGCCATTCCGCATACTCTTACTTTCGGGAACCAACCTTCCAAATGTAATCTGCTATTTTCCCGACTTGTTCCTCAAGGCCATATTGCTCTCACAAGTCTTGGAAGCAGGAACAGTTCTGTAAGTTTGCGTGACCGCCAATTGCCTGTCCAGTTTGTCATACTGACTGAGAGCCACATGTGCACTTCAATACGAATCACGCAACATTGTCTATTCCAACTCTTCGTTGATTGCAGAAACTGATCGAATTTACGTGAATTCGATGAAGTTATAGCGTGCAACACACCGTAGTAGACC
>Ga0315296_10002620_pt1 | contig 15277 bp, 17 predicted proteins | sample YL17G14_18_MG_FD_203921 | JGI IMG/M metagenome (GOLD analysis project Ga0315296, IMG submission 203921) | Sediment microbial communities from Yellowstone Lake, YNP, Wyoming, USA - YL17G14_18 | ecosystem: Environmental > Aquatic > Freshwater > Lake > Sediment | place: USA: Wyoming | collected... | reverse complement strand
TCGAAATGCTTCTGTGAAGAGGTAGCATGTCGCAATCGTGATCCTTGGCTAGTTGATTCCAACAGGCTTAAGATGAACTGTCTTCCGTGCAGATGTTTGGGCCCGTAGTCTAGCCAGGATTAGGACATGGTAGAATCGTGATAGGATACGGAGCGAAAACCTATTTAAAGGCGCGGCCCAATGCGTTCTCAGTGATGCGTTTGGGTGCAAGACCGCAAGACGAGATTGGGAGATGGCTGCATACACCGAAGAGTTACGAGCCGCTCCTACAATCCGAATGTGTAAAGAACTGGGCTGACACACTCCAGAGCAACAAGACACGGGACGATTATCTCCGCTCGCTTGAACGCATCTGCAAAGTCACTGGCCTTGATCCAGACCGGCTGCTAACGCTTGGTAAGGATGAAGCACGCGAGAAGGTCATGGTCGTCGTTCGCGGTTACCTTCGAGAGGGCAAGACAGTAGCGGCCCGCGCCATCCAGACCGTAGCGAAATCATACTTCGAGTTCCACGACAAGCCTATCAAATTCAAGCGTCAGGAACGTGTTAAGAAGATTGCGAAGAAGATTCAGGTCGAGATCATCCCCACCAGAGAACAAATCCATGCCATGATAGCCGCCGTAAAGGGTAGGTCGCAGAGGGCTCTCCGGGACCGCGTGATAATCCAATGCCTCTACAGATCAGGGGTTCGCGTCAACTGTCTCCTCAACTGGAAGGTCGGCCTGGTCAAGGATCAACTCTACCCCGAGGTGAAGGCGCCGGTCCACCTCAAGATCACGAATGCGATGGATACGAAGCTCTCCGGTTACGGCCTACCCTACTACTACACCTTCCTAGACCGTGAGGCAGCCGAGGGCCTCAAAGGCTACCTAGACTCGCGCATCGTACGCGAGGGCAGCCTACGTGACGACGACTACATATTCAAACTCGTCAAGGTCACAGGTAAGAACCCGCGGACGAACAAGACGCGGATCCTCGAACTCGTCAAACGCGCGGCCGCAAGGGGTAGGATGGATCCGAAAGGTGTTTGGACTCATTGTCTCCGTAAGAGCTTCAGGAAAGTTCTGAACGCGAGCAGCATCGATGAGGACACCAAGGAGGCCGTGATGGGGCATACACTGCCAGGTTCGAGGGGAAGCTACTTCGACAGCCATGACGTGGATGAGGCTGCGCGGAAGTATGCGACCTTAAGGTTCAACCCTGAACCTGCTGGCGTCAGCGTGGATGAGGTTAGGAAACGCTCGCTAATCGATTTTGCAAGGCTTCAAGGCCTGTCAGAGGAGAAACTCCTCCAGATAGAGAAGATCGCGTCCATGACGGTGAGCGCGGACGAACTTGCGAGACAAATAAGAGACTTGGTGGCCTTGCGCGAGAGGCCCTGGATCGACCAACCATCACCAGGCGGCGCGCAAGAGAGGCCGAAAGGAAGAAAGCGGAAGAGAAAGGCTGGAGCAAAAGGAAGGACCGCGCATAACGGTGGTATGCCCTTCTTCGAGACGCGAATCATAAGCGATGAGGGAGAGTTGACGCGGCTCGTGAGCGAAGGATGGGAGCCCCTCAAGGAGTTGAAGGACGGCAGGATCATCCTGCGAAGACCAAATGACGAATGAGCGCTGGCTCAAGTGGGCGATAGGACGCTACTATCGCTCGTTAGGCTACAAGGTCTCCATGAAGCCTGCCCGCGTTGGCAACGCAATGGTCGACGGCGTCGCGTTGTCGCCTGAAGGCGAGCGCATAGCGATTGAAGTCAAATCCCCAAGCGACGACATCATACGCGGCATCGGACAATGTTGTGAGGCGCTCGCTGCAGGGTATAATCGCGCCGTGCTCGTTACGACGTTGCGCGTCGCTAGGAAGTTGAGGAAGCGCGTCTTTCAGCGGAGACGATTCAAACTCTTAGGCGTCGACGCGAAAGCGCACATCCACCGATACGACTCAGAGGGTTGGCGGCTTCTAGGCTAGAGTGTGATGAGCGTGAGTTTGGTCTATTCTTGTGCTTGTGCAAGGTACTTGTGCTAGGGCAAGTCTCTTCTTACCGCTCCCAGCGGCCGCCTCATATTCTTCTCGAAACTTGATACTCATCTCGAGATGGTCTCGAGATAGATTATCGTTAGACCATCCTTGGTCTATTCTTAGACTAGCCTTAGACTACCGTTTCCAAGCGTCTCCACGCGCTTCCAGGCATGAGAAGCGTGAGGAGCGTCAGGAGCGCAAGGAGCGTCAGGAGCGCAAGGAGCGCAAGGACCGTGAGGAGCGTGGCGTACGTGACGTATGTCATACATCGTGTTAGTCATGTTAACTATTTGAGGCATTAACGGGTAACATGATGAAAACGAGCGTGATGAGCGACCTGGCCAAGAATGGTCGATAGTGTGATTGTGCAAAATATCATCTTTCGATAGCGCTCGTCGGCAAATCTCACGATAGCGACAGTGCGTAATATCGCGTATAAGACCGGTCGCTCGTCTAAATCTTCCTTAGCGTTCTGTGGAGTTTTAGGAGCGCCTTGCCCTGCTTGGTCTCATCATTGAACTCGATAGCCTTTATGCCGATGCCTCCCGGGACATCCACAGCGACAAGGCCTAACCTTTGCAGGCGAGTGATGGTGACGCGCAGCGTTGCCTTGTCAACGTTTAGGCGGCGCTTGAGATCACCCTGCATGAAACATAGCCCCGGATTCGTCAAGAGGAGATCCAATGCCTTAGCCACGGTAGGCGTCTTGAAAACGTCCTGAAGCCTCATGATCTCACACCGGACGGGTGGGTGAACGGATTCACCGAGCCCCTACCCCATAAGCATTCACGAGAGAGCCACGCCTGGCGGCTCCTGACCTGCCTACACGTGGCACGCTTGGGAGGGTGCCATGGGCGGCCTCATGGTCACGGTCCAGTGCCGGCTTGGCATCTAATCTCCCCTGATTAGCCTCAGAAAGTGTAACAGGTGTAACTAGTGTAACGGGCTCGTTTTGAGCCCCGTTTGCCGCCTCGACGACTTCCTGAGCACCTGAAACGTCTTGATTTGAGCCCGATTCGGCTGTTACACTAGTTACACTAGTTACGCTTTCCTGCCCTGAAAGGGTGACCTGCTTCTCCTGCCCAGGCCGGAGAGTGATCTGCCGCTCCTTGAGTGTGCTCTCCGTTTCTGCGGTCTGTTGCTCGATTAGAGGCGTCAGGTCGCGGTTTCTCGGCGGTTGCGGTTTGGCGAGTTCGGAGAATTCGACTTCTGAACTCGGAGGGACTGTTTTGAGGCGCTCTGGCTGAAATGAGATAGATTCTGGTTCTATTCGGTAGTTCAGCAGTTCAAGGTTTAATGAGGGTACCACCACATCCCAATCCGGGATGAGTTTGACCATGCCTCGCTCAACGGGGCTTATTTCTTGCTCCTTTGCTCCTGACGGGTTTATTTCAAACTCTTTCGGAAGCCCATCATAAATTCGGGTAGATCTAGGAACGTTTCCCTCAACAGGGCTCACTTCTTGCCCCTCTACCCTTGACGGTATCATTTCAGCCTCAGATGGTCGTCCTGGGAGGTCCTTATAATTCCCGGAACTCCGGAACTTGGGAATGGCGGTTGAAATAGGCCCAATTCGGGAATTAGACTCTTTTTCATACTCTCCCAGTTCAGAGGTGCATTTTCCTGAACCTGGGACCAAACGCCCGTCTAGTAGGCTCCCATCCTCCTCGTTTACTGTTTTAGTCATATAACCTCCAAAAAATACTACGGCATACTCTACTGTTTCAGACGAGAGAGTTGCCTCCGGCGCTCCCCAGGCCTGCCCATGCATATGAAACGTGGGCAGGGTGGCAGCGGTGGCATTGGTGGTAGACATTGGTAGGCTAGGGGCGGTAACATGGTAACAGAGATATGATGAAATTTCATTCAAGGCCTCCCCTCAGGTGGAAACAACATCGTTGAGAACAGACTCATTTCAGCCTCTTCCCGCAATTCAACCGCCATAATTACAGCGGATTCGGGATCGACTGTTTCTTTTTGTATGGTTTCGCTCTCTAGGTCTGGATCAAGGTCGTGGACATTGGTGGTGCTTGGCTTAGGAAGGGCCTGCCGAATAGAATTCTCTGCTATCTCTGTTATTCCGTTACCGCGCCTAGGGCTACCATGTGCTGACACTCTTGACACCCCTGACACCCTCATCAGCGATTCGGCTGCCTGTCACCAGTTCATGTCCACATAGGTCCATTGCCGCCAGGCTGTGCGTTTGACGTAGCCGTGCTGCTCCAGCTCTCTTACTAGGCGGCTAAGCGCCATCTCGCTGAGGCCTAGGTCCCAAGCCAACTGCTGCTGAGGGATCCCGTCCGGAACCGAATCCGCATCGCTCGAGATGAACTCCTTCAGGCTCTTGGCGCCGGCGGCCTTGGCCTCCTCCGCTTGGATATGAGGTTTCGACAGGACCTTGATGAGTTCGACCGCCTTCTCCTTCTGTTCCCGCTTCCTGAATATACCGTCAAGCTCCTTGTCCATGTCGCGCATGACTTCCTCATCAGTGACGGCCTTCTTGACGAGTTCCAAATCTAAAGGAGGCTGGCTCGACATCTCAAGCGTAAGCGCGATGTACCGTTTGAATCTTCGGAAGACGCCCCGGCTCATCCTCGCGATGTATTGGAGAGCTTCTTCGGTGAAGGGAGCGTACGAGCGCCACTTGGTGATGTATGCGTCGAGGAGCTGCTTGAGCGTGAGCGGCATCAATGGAATGATGTCACATTTTCCGTAGAAGAAGTGGTCGGCTGCGGAGAAGGTCTCCTTCTGTATGAAAACGATTAGGCTTGTCTCCTTCGCTTGCGCGCTTACCATGAGACGATTCCATAGGCCTGCGATATCGTCAAGGTCGCGGGCGATGAGGCGCCTGTCATGCCGTGGATAATCAGGCATATCGATCATGATCACCTTCTGGTATTCAAGGAGGCGTCTCAGCGCTTCCATCTCCAGTTCTCGGACGACGCGTTGGGGAATCAGGGTTCGAAGTTTCAGCACATCTAGGTCGTCGAAGGTTGCGCTTGTGTTCTCAACCTTCTCAGCCAGCTCCCTATCGCGGGAACGTACACGCCGCTGAAGGATGGAGTCGTGGAATAACCGTTCAGCCATCAGATGGCCGAGCATGTCCTCAAGGCGCGAATAGTCCGAATCTGGAGGATTCAACGCGGTCTTCAAGGCAGTAGTGAGGCCGCCACTCTCAGGCACCTTAACGGCGATCACATGGTCGTAATCGAAGCGTCCCTTCACAAGTGTTCTCCAAATCATTCGCATCGTCGCGGTCTTCCCTACGCCCTGAACGCCTACGACGCCGATGAGTGCTCGCTTCGTCGACTCCAACTTTGCAAGAACTCTTCGGGCTTGTGGCGTCCAGTAGTAGTTCTCCGAGTAGTACCACTCCTCTGAATGGCCAGCCTCCGCTGTAAGTTCCGAAGACCAATCAAGCAATTCACGGGCGACCGGCTGCGAAACCGTCGCAGGCGTTGACTGCACGGCCTCTGGCGGCTTGCTCTCACTTGACGCTTGTGCTTCCGGATGATCTGCTTCCGTCACTGGAGGTGCACCAGCTCTACCGTCCACGCCGGCGAGAACGAGCGCGCGAACGCGATCGAGACCGCGAAGCAAGCATTAACCTGAACATTTCAGCGAGTGTTTGACGGCTGACAACCATATCTTGCACATGCACGAGAAGTGTCTGCGTGGGCTCCCTTGCTGGCGCCTTGAGTAGTCGCAAGATCTTCTCCGCCAGTTCGTGGGCTTGGGACAGCGTCAGTATGATATCGCCAAAACTAGGCCAAGTTTCCGGATCCTTCTTGTAGTACGTCAACGACTCCACGTGGTAGTCGCCCATCATCACTATCTCGATTTCTGACTTACCCGTGCGCTCCCTTCTAATCCGTTTAATCAGAAGCCCCGGCCGATTCCCATGCTCGCTTGTGCTGTCAATCTCGAAAGCGGCGCGGCCTGGGAAGATCCTGATGGCCTCGATGTTGGGCATGTATTCCTTAGCGATTGCCTTCTCAACTTTCAAGGCGGTCAATGCGTTCAAGCACCTCGAGGGCAGGTATTCGCTGAAGCTGGTCGAGGCCTATGGCGAGGCATCCGTGGAGGAATCGATTCCATACGAGCGCCGGGTTCGCATCGCGTGACAGTCGCTCGTGTTCGCTTCTCAACGCTTGCTCAAGTTCTTCTGAAACCTCAACCACGAGCGGATATGTTGATTCCGCCGGACGCTCGTTCAGGACTGTTTCAGCCGGCAAGTCTCACGCGACCTCTATTTTTCTGATCTAGTATCCCCAAGCCTACCACTAACCCCAGCTGCGATGCACTTCCAACTGTCGAACCAGTCGCTGCTCAACGACGCGACTGACTGTGACGCCGTCGATGACGACATTGATGGGTAGTGTGGCTTTGAGAACTTCCGCTGCGGTGGCAGGCCCCGCCGCTGATGTGCGCCCGTAGGTCTGCTGGAATACTCCCTCTGCGAGCGCGTTAGCATAGTTTTGAAGTTGTGCACCCGTCAAGTTCATCGGTTCTGGTGGAACCCAAAATGCATTTGAAGTCGCGGGAGCACCCATACTAGCGGTCCCGTATTCGAGTCCCGCACTGATAGGAATCGATGCAATACGCGCCGCCTGCTGTCCAATTGCGATTAATTGATTTAGGCTTGATTGAGCTTGAGAGACAACCGCATTGAAGCCAATCCCAACGGTTGAAGTGATATTATCCATTGCAGTCGACGTCATTGACTCCATCGTGCCTAACATGTCAGGCCAAATCGAGCCCGTCACCATAGTCGCCTGCAACTCGGCCGCCATCGCTCGCACCTGAGCCAAGGCTGAGGCGACAATGCTGACGATCTGACTCATAGAAGTGCTAGCGACGGATACCATGTTTCCAAACGTACCGCTGAACATTCCATAGATCGAGTTCAAGCCCAGACCGAAGGCGCCTCCCAGAGCCGCTAGAGCCTGCACAGTCGCGCCCTGCATGAACTGATACCACGCCGTCAAGCCTGCCATGATTTGGCCGCAGATGTTTGCCGCAGAGTTCATGATCTCCGTCCAGCTCGTTTGCCAGTTTGTCTGCAGGATCGTGAGATTCGTCGTGAATAGTGCCGTCGCTTGAGAGAACCAGGTCGTGACTCCAGCCCCGATCTGCCCGCAAACATTCGCTACGATGTCAAGTATGGAGGTCCAAGATGTCTGCCAGGCTCCACTGATGGTAGTGAGTCCTGTCATGAAGTTCCCTTGGAGTATCGACCACCATGTCGTCAGGCCGTTAAAGATCTGCTGAGTCGTGGTTGCTGCTACACGGTTGATCTCAGTCCATGCGTCTGACCATGACCGCTGAACATCTATCGCGTTCGACATGAAGTTGTCGCGGATCTCCGCGAGGCTGCCGGTTATAATTTGCAGGATCATACCCATGGCTCCTTTCGTGCCCTCGAACATATTTTGGAATCGAGCGCTTAGGTTTTCATCGATTGAGGCGAAGGCTTCGTTGAACGTGTTCGCGATGTCCAGCAGCTTGTCTCTTGTAACTCCTGACATCAGATCGAGCATGTTAGGCCATAACGAGTGACCTGTGAGCCAGTTCCAGAAGTTCGTAGCTGCCGTAGAGATTGTGTTGAATGCGCTTGTGAAAGCACTCGTAACCGTTGAGGTTGCAGGAGTAGTTGCATCCCCTACGGCGTCTAATGCTTGCTGGACCGAGCCACCTGCCGAATCGAGGGCGTTCTGAAGCGTACCCACTCCACTTTGTAGGGCACCAGTGAATGTGTCCCAGCCGCCTTTGATCGTATCAAGCCCTACCTTAACTGCGCCCTGGAGGCCGCCCATGATACCATCCATGATTCCTTTCGCAGCCGTTCCCCAACTGGTGAGTGAACCATTGATGGCATCAAGCGCTCCTTGCCAGTCACCTTTTACAAGAAGGAAACCCGCATTCATGGCACCCTGCATACCGCTAACGGCGGAAGTCATTGTTGGACCGTACGTGCCTGTGCTCGTTGAGAGAGCACTCTTGAGTCCATCGAGCGCCGTGTTCAAACTTGTCTGTGTTTCACCCATCTTCGTTTCGAGTGTGGTCTTGACGGCTCCCCAGCTCGTATCCCAGGTGGTCTTCAACCCATCCATCGTTGTGCCGATGCTTGTCTTGACACCATCTATCCAGGGCCCGACATCTTTAGTGAGAGCGCTCCAGATGGTTGTCGCTGCAGTCTGCATCGCGTCCCAGCCTTTGCTCCAGAGATCCTTGAGGGTGTCGATGGCGCCTGTGAATGCACTCTTCATTGGCTCGAATAGTTTCGTTCCTAAGTCCGATAGGAGCTGACCGATGAGTTCGCTTGCGGCCGTGAGCATCTGATTCCACATATCCGACCAGAGCGAACCACCGACGAGCCAGTCGTAGAAACCTTGGAAGGAATCATGCAGTATCTTTAGGAAGCCGCCGACAGCATCAGCGATCGCCTTGAGCGGTGGACCGATTACTTCGCTAGCGGTCTGAAAAGCCTCATGAATCATTTTGACTGTAGGGACAACAACCTCTTTGATGAATGATGTGAGTCCTTTCAGAGGGACGATCACGATGGTTTGAAGAAGATCACCGAAGCCTTTCAGATCCACATCTTCGCCAAACAGAGCACTCCAGAGCTCACCAAGCGAATCCATCAATGGACCGATGGCTTGCGTGCCTATGTTCATGAGGCCGTTCATGAGATTCGTGAGGGCAGGAAGAACAGCGTTTCCTATCGTTTCTTGAAATTGGTCCCAAGCGTTACCCATACGTTCCTGAACGCCAGCATAGGTCGCAGCATCAGCTGCGGCTGTGCCGCCGAAGCGGTCATTGAGTAATCCGAGCGTGGCCTGGAACTTGTCTCCGCTCGTTGCGCCGGCACCCATCTTCTCATCCAAATCTCCAATAGCAGGGACAAGACGAGTCAGGGCCGTGTCTTGACCTTCATATGCTTTGCCTATCCCTTCCACGATAGTTTGCAGAGGCTTGCCTGTGCCTGTCGCTGTATCCATCGCCGTCTTGAGAGCGCCCATAGCCGTCTCGACACTCATACCATGAGTTACGAGTGTCGTGAGTGCCGTCGCCAGTTCCTCATCACTGAATCGTGTCGTTGCCTGCATTGACTGGAGCGTCTTATCGATGCTGCCCTTGACGGTGTCCCAGGCAGTGCCTTGATTCTCGACTGTTTGTTTCAATATGGCCATGACACGCTCTGAATCCTCAGCAGCCTTCACCGAACCCTGCAGGAACCCAACGGCCTGCCCAATCATTGCGATGCCTGCGCCTGCAGGACCACCAGCTGCAAACCCCTGTATGATTCCGCCTAATCCTGCCATCGGTCCGCCGAGGCCGCCCACGATTCCGCCGACAGCGCCGAGATTCTGACCTAGCGTAGTCGCTATACCTGACAGTCCACTTATCGAGCCTTGGACGTCGCCGATTACCTTCGAGGCCTCGTCTACAGCTTTCAGAGCAATCGTGACGTTCCCGATGCTCGCGCTCAATTCATCTCACCTTATGATTGTCTACCCGTAGACCTGCGCCTTGCCGGCGCCTTTGTGAGGCAGTGACTGGTTGAGACTCTCGACTATTTTCACAAGTTCCGCAATATCGAATGCATTCCTGACATCATTGACGGTCCATCGCTCGCTGACGGAGAGGGCTTCCGCCGAGACACTCTCCAGAAAATCAATCATTCTTAGATCATCGAATTTCTTATCCTTGAGTTGGGTAAGTTCGCTGGCGGTTTTGATTCCGAGCTTACGGAAGAGCGTGGCGAACTGTGTTGCGGATAGTAGTTTGATTTCCGCTTCGACTTCTTCCCCTGTGGCTCGCAGTTTCAGTTTGAGGGTTGTTGTCGTCGGCGCCGCCATACTCTTGGTGAGTTTAGGCAATGTATGGTTCATCTCCCCGACTCAGTTCCGCTGAGGACGCGGGCCATGAGGCGATGCTGTTCAGTCTGGCGAGAATCTTCACGAGATCTGTTCGCATCATCGTCAATGCGGCAGTCGGGATCCTTGCCAGATTCGCGGTTGACTTACTGCGCTCCTTCGCATCGAGCAAGCCAAGCGCTTGCCGCAAATCGAGAAGGTTCTCTATCTCTTGCTCGCGCAGTTGCTGCTTCAGTTGCTGGACTTGGTTTTCGAGTTGACATTCACACTCGCTGACTGATGTAAAGGAGGTCGGGAGGCCATCACTGTCGCGCCGGCCTCCCTGGCGCTTCATCACTGCCCGACCTTTACAGGTCCGACCTTTGGAGGTGTGACCGTGACTCGAGACAGATCCCGGTGCCTTGACATGATTCAACATGCCGCTTCCCTTATCCGGTTGGGATGCACGAGGAAATCGTCTGGCTCTACTCTGATGCCATGTCCACGAATAGTTGTCCGAGCAGCCAAATCGCCGACAGTCAGTTGGGACAGATCGAGTTTCCCATCAATTCGACGCACCGCGGGAGGTCCACTCGCGGCGGCCTCAACAGGCTTCTTGCCGACGAGATCCCCGACTGTGTATTGCATTGGATCGAAGAAGTGACTGAAAGCAGACGCGACAGCACGCCCAGGCGGCACGTTAACCATTCCGGACCACTCCATACCCGTGCAGAGTGGACTGTCGATGCCGAGTTCCCGCGCGGCGGAGCAAATTTTTCCCAGCGCATCAGCCTTCGCTACGCCAGTTCCAGCGAGGAGTGTCGAGAAATCGGCGTCAAACGCTCTTAGGGCGTTCTTCACGATGGCTGCATCAAACTCTTTTTTCTCCACGGAGACTAACGGAAGTTTCCGCAGAGATTTATCGCCACGCGGTCCCCTCGCCGCCTCCGGTACGATTGCGAAACAGTCGTCAGGCGCGTCTGCTGTCTCAAAAGCGGTCGCTCCGCGAACCTTGACATCCTGCCAAGCACTGGGTTTCTTGCCGACGAGGTCGCCGATGGTTGCTTGCATTGAGTTGTATCGTCTTGGTTCAGGATTCAACGCCGCGGCGACCGCCCGATAGAATCCGTAGGGGTTCTGCGATGTGAAACCGCAAAGTCGCGGATCATCAATACACGTGGATTTGACACCGGCATTCGGAAAAGCGCCTTTGGGCACGAATGCGACGCGGTCCCACGTCCAATCGTCGAGGACGTAAGTGTCGCCCTCATAATGTGCCTTGGTCGGCGTCATTTCTGGACTCACCGGTCCCCACTCGCCCGACCGCATGCGCTCCCAATCCGCACGATCCGGGATCTCATACAAAACCTTCGTCGATCCGTTGCTGCACCAATCCGCAGCGGAGCCAACAATTCGTTCCGTCGCATGACCGAGCGCTGGCGGTCCCACCAAAGGAGTCCCCATAAGGCTGGCTAGTGCTCGCAGTTTGCCGGTAGGGTTAATCCGCACCCGCGTATTCGGAGGTCGCTCGCATGGGCCGGAGGTATTCTCATCGATGATTTCGACGACGGCGTACTTCTTGCCATCCTGCTCCACCGCCTGCGCGGCTACGAAGTACTCCACATTCAAGGCCCGGTCACTTCTCGGCAATGGGTGCGACCTGAGATTTTTGGCAGTTTGGTCTGGCGCAAATGAAGTAGTAGAAGTGCTTACCGTCACTGTCAACATGAGTTCCTCTTCCGCCACGGCCGGCCTGTAGGTTGACGACCATCTTGTTTCCACATTCGCAGATTGGGGCACCTTTGTTGGCAAGGTCGATACGCGTTCTCTCAGCTGCGGCCTCCTTTTCCGCTTCTTCGACATAGGCTGCGCGACGCTGAGTTTCCGACATGAAGATCCAAGGCGTCCACGGTTTGACTCGTTCGACATTTGATCCTGCAAAACCCAACGCCTGATAGACGACAACGCGGCCAGGCGCCTCCATGCTTTCCCCGGTTAACTCCTTATACTTACCTTCGGCTGTGCCAATCTCATTGTTGAGAACTTCAAGTTTCTGCAGACCATCCGCAACGCGCTCTTGGCTAGGTATGAAGTTGTCTGCAACGATCGCTCTCGTCTTATCATATGCCGTGGCGACTACCTTGACAAGTTTCCCGGCCTCCGGCGCATTCTTCTCCCACTTTACAATTTGTTCTCGTGCCAGATCTCTCAGTAATTTCAAGTCGGAGATCTTACCATGAATCTCGTCCTGTTCCATCCGAATTCGCTTTGCCTCAGAGAGTTGGTCGATATTCAGACATCCGCGCTGTTCCTCAAGTTTGACATGCAGCGCCTCCAATTCAACGATTTGTTTCTCCGCCACGGCTATTTGCCGTTCGTACTCAACTTTCTCCGTTTTCACTATCAGCCCTCCCAACATCCGACGGAATAAGTCTTAATCCCAAACCGTGTATTTCACGGCGTCCTAACGGTCTACCGCCTAACGCGTGGTCGCTCGGCTGGGGAGTCTGCTTTCTAAGGCGTTTCTTGATCCGTCTGTACTTGTCGGGATTCTTCCCCATGGATCTCTTCACAAATTCAATGTCAACTATCTTTCTGCATGGTTTGCAGTACTCCGGATAGCGGCCGCGGTTACCCTGTCTCTCAATTCGGGTGCCGCAGCGTTTACAGGTGCGGCCGGGAAGTTTGAGTATCTGATCTTCGAGGCGAAGGAGCTCCGGGCCATGTTTCGCGTCGACGGCGGCGCGCTCCGCCTTCGCCGAGGCCATATGCTGACACCACTGAAGAATCAGTCGACGAGGAGCGATGCCGGGCTGCTGTAATAGATACACGGCGGCCTCTTTCTGCGCGCCCAGGTCTAGGACGATTCCACATGACTCGCAGACCACTTCTTTGCGGTCTTGATCATAGATGACTCTGACGCTGCCGCATTCTGGGCACTGGGATGGTATGTCAATGTCTGCAGACCGTTCATCGGACAAGAGCCTCAACCCATGAATCTATCAATCTGGGTGTAGTACGTGGTCTAAAAGATCTCTTGCTTATATTCGGGCTGTGAGCCTGATTAAAACGTAGAAACATGTTTTATGGACCATCAACGGCAACCAGTCAATCGAGCAACGAAAAAAAAGAGAATGAATTCGCTAGGTCAATCCGATTCAATTCGTATCTGGATTCGTTCGACCTGCTCAGGTGTTATATCCGCTGGCAACCAGACAATCACTCGGTGCGGGTTACTCTTTGCCATGTCCCTCACCTCCTGTCATAATTTGAAACGTGAGTCTCAGGGACTCTGAATCGCAAGCATCCTGCAGGCTCCCTAGACTCACGCCTCTCTCGGCCTGTCGCCCCAAACGCGCCATCCTAACACACATCGAACCAAGGAATGAGTTCCACTTTCGGTCTCTCGAATCCAAGCGCCTTATCGAGTGGCTCCATTCCGCGGCGCTGCTCGATTCCATGATTCTCCGCGTGGCAGCCGCAGACGCATTTGATATGTTTCGCCCGTTTGCAATTGCCGTTTCCACACTTGCACTTCTTCACGGTCTCTACTTCTTGCGGACCGCCTAGGTCATGCGCAAATAGTTCCGTCCAGGCGACTTCAAGCATCTCTTTCACCGCTCTATAATAGAACGGTAGGATTAATATAAGACTTGCTCTATACTAGAGCGCATGTTCCAGAGAATCCTAACCGAGAAAGAAAGACGCCAGGCCAAGGCTTACCTGAAAGCCGACGGAGAGAAGGGCTCCATCGTCAGATCCCTAGCATCACGAGCCAAAAAACACCTCCCGACAATCGAGGCGGACCTAACGCTCCTGAAGCAACTCCTGCAGACCTACGAGCGCGGCAAGGCAGGGAGAAAGGAGTGATGCACCTTGAGGGCTAGATTGCTTCTAGCGTCGAGCCTCGCCCTGACCTTGCTGGCGCTTGCGCATCCGGTGTGGGCTTGGAGCAACGGCGGCTACTCCGCTGATTCGAACAATCCTGACTATGGCACTCATGACTGGATTGCGGAACGAGCGCTCGACTGGCTTCCTGGAAACGAGAAAGCGTTCATCCTCATATATCGAGCGGCCTACCTGTACGGAACTGAACTACCTGACAACAACCAAGCAGCAGACGGTATTGGAGACACAACCCTTCATCATATTTATTTTTTCGCGAATGGAAGCCTCCAAGATGACGCTGCAGCAAGAAGAGCGAGTGATATGCAGAACCAAGCGTTTGCAGCCATCTCCGCCGGAGACTATGCACTCGCTGCGAAATGGACCGGCGCGATGACACACTACATTGCTGATATCGCAGTGTTCGGTCATGTGATGGGCTCCGTCACAGACTGGGGTGGTGAACAGCACCATTCAGATTATGAGGAGCATGTTCAGACTCTCACTGATTCACCAACGGCGACAGGCGTCCCTGTGGTCCCTACTGGGAACCTGGTCGCCATGGCACCCTACGACGCCGCCTTAGCCCTCGCGTATGATACAACATTCGACCTCACCGGGACAGAGCACACAGCCGTCTGGATGGACCAGCACTACAACTGGTCCGATCCCGTCTTCGCAGCCAGGGCATATACATCCATCAACCTAGCCGTGATGGTCGCTGCTGACACAGTACACGCCACATGGTCCTCGATCATAACAATCACCACAACCCAACAGACAACAGTGCAGTCAACGACCACACCAACAAGCACCACACTCGTCAACCATATGGTGATCAATGAGGTAGAACAGAACCCGCCAGGAGACGACTCGAATCATGAATGGCTCATACTCTACAACCCCACGGAAGCGACGATCGACATAACCGGCTGGAGGATTCAGACCACACATGGTAGGTCAGAGACATACGCCATCCCGGCAGGCATAGTACTCCCGCCCGGCGGCTCTTGGAATGTTACCTTTCCAGGCCAAATCATTGACAACGAGGACGAGTCTCTTGTACTTCTGAACGCTCAAGGCCAAGTTATCGATAGTACCCCGACTCTAACCGATACCGCCGACGACTCGAATACCTGGCAGAGATCTCCAGACGGCTCCGACAACTGGATATACACACCCGAGTTCCCATGGTCCATGATACTCATGATTGCAGCGCTCACGTTGGCCCTAGTTGCGATGCAAAGAAGACCTGGTCGTCTAGTGATCCCGTAGAACACCTGAGATTGCTTTTAATATCCGCCCAAGTGAATCTAGCTGGGGAGACGCGAATGGGTTCAACACTATGTTGAACCTGTTTAAATAGGTAACGGAAGCGTATCCTATCACATTGGGCCCGTAGTCTAGCCAGGATTAGGACACAGTCGCACACCACGGTGTAGGCCTTCGGAACGACTCGTGAGGAAAGCCTGGGGTCCAGGGTTCGAATCCCTGCGGGCCCGCCAAACTACAATCGC
>Ga0315296_10002619_pt1 | contig 15291 bp, 24 predicted proteins | sample YL17G14_18_MG_FD_203921 | JGI IMG/M metagenome (GOLD analysis project Ga0315296, IMG submission 203921) | Sediment microbial communities from Yellowstone Lake, YNP, Wyoming, USA - YL17G14_18 | ecosystem: Environmental > Aquatic > Freshwater > Lake > Sediment | place: USA: Wyoming | collected... | reverse complement strand
ATATTTAGTTTCGCTTAGCTCTCTCCTCTCTCTTGTTTGTCGTTCCTTCACTAGCCCTAAATAGCTTTCAAAATGAACATAGTAACTTCTCTTTCCCCAAAGAGTATCCACCTAGCGAGGAAACATGACTAGTCTAAAACTATGATTTCCTCACTAAAAGAGGAATGAGAGACTTGGTCAAATGTTTAGATTGTAAGAATCTAGTTAGAATTTACATTGATTCAGCTTTTGCTTGGTTTGAAGAGAAAAGAAAATGTAAAGTCAGGAACACAATATTTGATCAGTACTATGAAGTAGAGAAAGAAAGAGCTGTGTCTATTGCTCAAACCATAAAGCTAATAGCACAACTAAGAGAATCAATTAATAGTGTAAGAAGATGTCAAAGAGAGAGACTCTGAAGAAATATTTAGCTAAACTCAGTAATTTGATGGACAAGCAGTTTATGATTAGTCCTAGGACAATAGATATCTTTTTTGTGGTTGTTGCAAATATAGTAGCGGTCATAATAGCTATTCTCACTCAATCTGAACCCAGTAAGCTTGAATATATACCCAATATCGTCCAAGGATTAACTACCCTAATAAGTATCTTAGCAGGCTTTATGGGATTTATTATACCCTATCTGATTTCAACTACTGAAGATATAAATATTAAAAATTACTTGAAACGAAGAGCACCTTATAGTATTGGTATTATAGGACTTATTATCTCTCATGTTCTGTATGCTTATATCTTGCTAGCTTATGGTTATTTGTTTGCGTCATTTAGAGTGATGATGCTCTGTGCGGTCTTTATGTTCTTCGTGTTTCTAGATTCAATGCTTGGCTTTTGGTTGAAGAAATAAAAAAGAAAGAGAATAGCTATTTTCGTTTTCTAAATAGCTTAACTCCATCTAGCTCAGTAACCTACTCAAAGCCTGACTCTAGCGTTTTCTGTTCTAGAATAAGATTCTAGCACAAGTCATAAAAACTGTGTAAAGCTTTCTTCTACCTAGAGGTGAATATGATGAATCTTAAGGATATTGACTATAAAATTCTATTTGAATTGATGAAGAATGCTAAAAGAAGTGATAGACAGTTAGCTAAGACTTTGGGAGTATCTCAACCAACTGTTACTAGAAGGAGTGCAAATATCGAAAAGGAACTTATTGATGGGTATACTGCTATTCCTAAATGGGAAAAAGTTGGTTTTGAGATTGTTGCGTTTACTTTTGTGAAGGCTAGAATCAAGTATGTCAAATCTGAAGAAAAGGAAGCATTATTTAAAGAAGCGATGGAGTGGATGATGAAACAACCAAATGTTATCTTTGCTGTGGAAGGACAAGGAATGGGATGGGATGGTGTCTGTGTTTCATTTCATAAGAATTATTCAGACTTTACAGAATTCATAAGAAAACATAACAGTGAGCTTTCGCACTTCGTAATTGAAAGTCAAAGCTTTATTGCAGACATTAGTCCGACAACTGTTGTAAAGCCTTTTCATTTGAAATACTTATCAGAAGCGAAATGGAAATGAAATCTGATCCTTCATTATTCTTCATTCTACCATTATTCATGATAGCAACATTACTAGCAGTCATGGTCTATAGAAGAAAAGGAGATGTCGAAAGAGACTAGGCTTTGGCTATTTTCTTTTTCTGAACAGTTTTATTCCATCCAGCTCAGTAACGTTCTCAAAGCCTGATCCTAGCTGGTTTGGGTGTTCATTTAGAGCGGTTCTAGCACAAGTCATAAAAACAGAGCGAGAGCATTAGAAGATGATTCTGTTTAGGTGATGTAGAATTGGAAGAAAAGCTTCTTGCACCTTGTGGCGCATATTGTGGAACATGCGAATACTATCTCAAAGAAAGAACACCAAATTGTCCTGGCTGTGGTATGGTTAAGGGAAGACCCTTCTGGGGAGAATGCAAGCTATACGCTTGTTCTACAGATCACAAAGTTGAACACTGTGGACTATGTAAGGATTTTCCATGCAACCTGTTTATCGACCAGTTTGATCCAGAACATGGACAAGAGAGTGCTTTCACAAGAGCTGGACTCCTGGTGTATCGGAAGAAGGTAGGCACAGAACTATACATTGAGATTGTTAAAAAACTAAAACAAAAAGAAACAAGTTCCCATCAATAGCAACAGCTTCTATCGATGAGAAAATAGCAAAGCCTACTTATGCATGCATGCAGAGAATACAGAATCAATGGTGACTGGAATTGCTTGAAGGTGAAGTTGTGAATCTGAGGATTGTGGAAAAAGAAGACTTTACACAAATTGCAGAATGGATTAATAACCCCAATTTCTTCGGAGAGTATAATCCTCTTATGCAGGAAACCAAGACAGACTTAGAGAAGCGTTTTGAACAGGGAAAGATGTTCTTCATAGAGAAAAAAGATGGAACCAAGATAGGTTTTATAGGCCAAGTTCCTTTGGGGGGCCCACTGTTGGAAATTGGTTATGCATTGCTTCCAAGTGAGAGAGGCAAAGGTTACTGCACTGAAGCTGTCAAAATTATGGTGGATTACTTATTTCTTTCAAAAGAAATGGCACGTATTCAGGCTCATATTGACCTAGGAAACGTAGCTTCTCAGAAGGTTGTGGAGAAGAATGGGTTCAAGAAGGAAGGAACACAGCGTAAATGCTTTTTTGTCAAGGGTGAATGGAGAGACATGCTGCTTTATAGCATTCTTAGAGAAGAATGGAGAGAACCAAAAATACTAACAAAAACAGTTCCAGAGAAATAGAAAGAAGGGTATAGAAGAGTTACTTGGCTTTAGCTAGTTGTTGTTCTCTTTTCTGCATTTCGTTATAGAGGTATTCGAACCCGTAACCAATTTTTGGCTCATTGAACCTCTTCCTACCACCTTCAAGTATTGGCTTTATTTTTTCCCATGTGGCTTTGACTTGTCCAGGTCCAAAAGGTAGCAGGTCGATGTCAATGAGTCCCTTCTTTATGAGTCTGCCCAGTTGCTCAAAGAACACAAATACTTCATTTAACTCAACAAATCCATATTTTTCTTTGTAGCCATTATAGTCCAAGATTTCTCTATCCCGGACTTTCTCCCATGCTTCCAGCCAATCCTTGCTCCCTGCGGTCGAGAATAATCTAACCAAAAGGTCTGTCTGTCTCTGTTTGATTTGATGTCTGAGCTGAAGGACATAGTAGACAACTCCAGCCACAACACTAGCAGAAGCAATGGCTATAGAAACAGTCTGTACATCAACCATAACTTACACCAATTGACTGTTACGAGTTGAATGCTTATTAAAACTACATCGTTTGAAAACAGCAATCACCAAACTTATAACAGAAAAAGTGCCCTCGCGCCCCCTCGGGTGCGAATGCAAGATGGCGCAGAAAAGAAATGTCGTGTTATATCTAGACAAAGAATTAGTTGAAAAGACACGTGAATTAGGGTTTAATCTTTCAAAAACATTTGAAAACCACTTAAAACAACTGATTAACAGTTTTCAGACATTCTCTGGAGGAAATACTATTGATTGTAATGATAATTGGTGGGCCGGGCCGGACTTGAACCAGCGACCTTTGGCTCGTAAAGCCAATGTCCATACCAAGCTAGACGACCGGCCCTCATTGTTCAGATATGAGATGCAATGGTCTATAAAAAAGATTAATGCATATCGCATCAGTGATAGTTTCGTCATTTGTTTGAAATTAAGGCATGATGCAACCCGCTATATTTCACTTCTATTGAACTCAGCTTCACAAAGCCACATTTAATATCTGATTCCATTTCCAACATACATTAACAAAACATTCATCAATGATTATGAAGTGTTTGACGGTTTTTTAGGAGGTTTTCTTGTTGATTTTACATTGATTAGACATAATATTATTAATAAATGCATTATTTTAGAAAAATATATTCGGATTCAGATTCTATCTTCATATTCGTTAAATAGAATATTGTGCCATTTTAAGGTACCAGCTAGTAGGCTAAGAAATATGCCCCAATCTTCGTTAATGCCCGAGTTCTTTGCATTACTAGGCATCGACGTGTTTCTAGCGATTAGCCTCATATCTTGTCTTCTTGACAGCCGCTTTCCTAAAGCCATTCCATACATCTATCAGGTCGCTGCCCTCTTTGGCTTCGCCCAACTTCTCGTCAGCAAGGAATTCATAGCCATCTTTGGAGACTACATGCGGTTCTGGTACAGCCTCATCTATCTTGTCATTGCTTTAGGCAACGTTATTGCAGTGAATGTTCACCTTGCATTTCAAAAAGAACTGTGGAGACTTGCCCGTTTCTTCTTAGGCATCATTACCTTTCCAATAGTCCTTGTGTCTATTTTCTTTGTTTTAGACTATGCTAACAGCATGACACCGTCTGTGCTTCTGTTTCCACACCTTCCCTTGGAAACAATTTCTCTGGTCCTTGTTGTCTGTGGGGTCTTTTTGGGGATTGGTGTCGCTGCGTCTTTCAGGCCAAAAAACAAGAAAAAAATGAGAAGTACGGAGGACTCAATAGACAATTGGATAGTTTCAATACAAAACGATGAAGTGTCTCTTAGGCCAAAAAACAAGAAAAAAATGGGAAATAAGGAGGTGAGGTGAGTGAATATGAAAAAGGTGTTGTCTAGTAAGGCATTGAAGCTCTTGTTTCTACTCTTGACATCGTTGCTTATTGCTTCGGCAAGCGCGGCTGTCTACTACTCGATAAGTATGGAGCCCAAAGTAACGATTAAGCAAGCTGTGGTGCAGTTTGCCGAAGGAAGCGACTGGAGTCAAGTTGCCGGTTCCATAGGAACGAACAATACATGGTGTAGCCTATCACTAAAAGCGTATCCTAACGCCACTTTGACGTATGAGCAGCCACTGAACATAAGCAACACTGATGGGTCTAATTCGCATCAATTTAGACTTCGCCATATATCGATAACTCCTGCTAATGGTTCTGTTAGTGTCAGCAACTTTACGTTCTTTAACTTCGTTGTAAAGAATGCGGCTGGAGTTTCTCAGGCTTCATTCAACTACACGACCTCAGGCGACAATTGGATTACACCGTCTACGACATCATACATGACTTTGACAGCAAACACAAAGTGGATTATCTATATTGAAACAAAAGCAGCGGCTGGAGCAACTAAAGACATCGCGGCTAGCATAGTGATCGCTGTGGACGTACTAGAGTAGCCTCTCTCTCCCCTTTTTTACATACATCGTGGTTGGTTAGGTATGTTAGGTATGTTACGATATAATAGAGGTTCCATAGAAGTTCGACGTTGCATCTTTCCAGTGCTAACCATCTTCGTTTTATTTGGTTGCTTGTTACAGAACTGTGCTGGAAGTATTCACTACTCTCCATCACAAGAGCCTAAGACCACCGTTACAAAGCCTCCTGTAATTCTTCAGTCTGACACGGCTGGTACAAGCACCATTTACACGAATAGCACGAGCGCCAAGGTTAATGTTGCAGCGCCAGAAACGCCCACCTATTATCCGAGCGGATACGGCATTTCCGCTGGAACGCACGTTTCTGGTACTGCAAGTAAATATGAAGTCTTGGATAAAACAAAATCGGTAATAGAGGGATAACATGAGAATTGCATTATGTCACCACTTGGGCTTATCGTATTACGGTGGCGGAGAGAAATTCATTATTCAGCTAGCAAACGAGTTGGTCAAAAGAGGGCATGACGTTGAAATTTATTCTTTACCATTCTTGCTTGAAGGAAAACCCAAAGTTAAAAATGTGAAAGAGTTGCTCAACGATATACCTTATACTGAAGGATGTCGGCACAAAGTTAGAGCTGATGTGTGCTATATGACCTATAATCCATTAACTTGGTTCAATTTTGATACTTCTGTACCAAGAATTGCTGGTATTCATTCACACACTTATTGGTTGAATCCTCATCCCAGCTATGGTGTTCTGCCAAATATTGCTAATATCATCAATAGATTCACTAGTTACATGGAGTTGAGACGATTTCAAGCGATTCACATGGTGACGAATGTTTATCGAGTGAACCATCCAAACGTGTATTACATTCCTAATTTTGTGGATTCCGAAAAATTCAAACCATGTAAAAACAAGGATGAAAAGTTTTCAATTGCTTATGCTAGTAGGAAAGTCTGGCAAAAGGGTTGGGACATATTTCAGCAGGTGACAAAGAATTTTGCTGAGGATATAAATGTGAATTTGTCTGGAGAAATATTAGAGGATGATATGCCCGCATTTTTGTCTGAGAGTCATGTGGTAGTTGCTCCAAGCAGGGTTGATACCTTTGGGTTGTCTATTATTGAATCGTTGATGGTAGAGACTCCAGTTATTACAACCCCTTTGGATACTCATAGATGTTTAGGGGTGCCTCTGATGTATGCAGAAACACCAGCTGAGATTACAGAGGAGATATTTGAACTGAAAAGTCTTTGGGAAATGAAACTTGAGAAATATATGGAACTATCAAAGCTTTGTCGAAAATCTGCGATGAAGTACGATAAGCGAATAATTATCGATGACTTGGAAAATATGTTATTGGAGGTTGCTAACAATGCCTAACATTCTTAACTTGGGTTGCGGTAACGAATCTTACGGGACTCATAGGGTTGATGTACATCCTACTAAAACAACAACACAAGTCTTTGATATTGAAGAAGGCTTACAATTTGAGGATGGATTTTTTGACGAGATTTATGAAAGGAATTTATTAGAGCATCTAGCTAATGTTGGTTTTCATTTAGAAGAGTGTTATCGGGTGCTAAAAGAAAAAGGTAGAATTGTGCTTATAACTGATAACGCTTCTTGCATGAGATATTACACTTTAGGGACTCACACAGGTCGTTATAAAGGTCATAGAAGATACTTCTCAGATGACGGAGATAGACACTTTGCCATATTTACAAAGGAACATCTTAAAAACCTTTTTGAGCATGCTGGATTCAAAATTGAAAGTATTAAGTTTGTCGAAACAGATTACTTTCCTACGAGAGTGTTGGATAAGGTCATGAGGACTTTTCACATTTTATCTCACTTAACCTTTCCAAGAATAAGGGTGGAAGCAACAAAATGACAATATCAATAGTGTTACCAGTTAAGAATGAACCTTACCTTCCAAGATTACAAAAGCATATACGTGATTATATGAAGTTTGTCGAGTCTTACGAGATATTGGTTCAAAAAGAGTTGGGGCTTTCCACTGCTGTCTTATATGGCGTAAAGAACTCTAATGGAGAGTCTTTGGTGATTATGGATGCTGATGGTTCACATAATCCCAAATATATAAGGAAGATGGTTAGCAAACTTAATTCTTATGACATTATTGTTGGTTCAAGGTATGTTAAGGGGGGAGGCACAGAAGACTACTTTGTTAGACAGTTAATTAGCCGTTTATTCTGCAAATTCACAAGAACAGCACTTGGGTTGAAAATAAACGACACAATGAGTGGTTTTATCGCTTTCAAAAAAGATGTTTTCAAACACCTGAATCTCAGACCTTTTGGTTATAAATTTGCTTTAGAAATGATGTTAAAGAGCAAAGGCAAATTCAAAGTTTACGAGTGTCCTGTATTCTTTGAGAGACGCAAGATGGGACATTCAAAAACAGGTATTATGCAGGGTATTCGAACTCTTGTTTTCATTTTCAAATTATGGTTATGGAGGTTATGGCATGAGTCTTAAAATAGAACTCGACTTTGGTAAAGTCCTCAAACTTGGATATGGTAAACTATTAAACATTATGTCAAGATTCAACATAGGACATCTGCTATTGATTTCTCTGGCTCTTCACTTGTTTGTTATGTCTTTTCCACAAGATGGTTACATCTTTGACGAGGCTCACTACGTTCCAGCTGCACTAAAAACGTTACAATTACAGCCAGCGAATGCAGAGCACACTCCATTAGCCAAAATCTTAGTGGCGTTAAGCATAGGTATTTTTGGCGACTACTGGTTTGCTTGGAGGATTCCGATAGTGATTACAACAATGGCGTCACTTTATGTCTTCTACATACTAGCAAAGAGGTTCATGTCAAGAAAATACGCATTATTTGCAACTGCATTTCTGTCGTTCGATATTATATACTTCGTTCACGGTTCAATATTTGTCTTGGACATGCCTGCAATATTGTTCGGACTTATTGGCGTGGAAAGATACTTTGCGAAGAGTTATAGGTGGTCGGCTCTTGCATTTGGCGTATCTTTTCTGATGAAAGAACTTGGGCTGTTCTTCTTGGGAACCGTTTTGATTTATCATCTCTTTACGAATTTGAGAGTCAAGAATTTAAAGAGCATAGTCAATTGGAAAAAATTCTTTGGTTTTTTTGTCATACTGTTGTTGGCAGGTGGTGGAGGACTGTGGATTTACGATGCTGTTTATAAGCCTTCTACTGGAATGACGGTTTTTCAAAATGTGCAGAAAAATATAGTTGTAGATCAGAATCAAACTCCAATAACAACCGTGACGATAATAACTAACGTTACTGTTGGTAATATCATTACCAATCCGATAGAGCACATGACATTTGCCTTACAATACTTTGCAGGTTTGGCTCCTGCTATCGTAACTCCAGAATCTGATTTCCGTCCACCATGGAGTTGGGTTCTACCGATAGGTAACGTGTTCAATTCACCAAAATATTTTACAGTTGTTGTAACTTCAGGAGAAATTTCTCATCTGATAGTCAATTGGGTAAGCCAAATCACTCCTACTGTGGAGTATATGTTGATTCCAATTGTAGCTTTGTCGATGTTTAATATTGTGAAAAAGAAGGATAAAAACAAATTTGGGGTTCTCGCAATTTCGTGGATAATGGTTTCGTATTTACCTTGGCTACTTCTGGGTATATTTGTACAGCGAATGACATTCAATTACTATTTCATTTACACGATTCCTATTTTGGCTCTTGGAATTCCTCACATTTGGAACAGTGTCCCAATTTCCGAACAATATCGGAATATTGGAATTCTTTTGCATCTCTTCTTGACAATAATTTTCTTTGTGTGCTTTTATCCTGTGGTGTTAATGAGGTGAATGTTGAAATAGAAAAGTCTAAAAATAACACAAGGCGCAACATTATTGTATTTTTAATCGTTGTTGTGTCTTTGTGTGTGGTAGCCTATTTCATATCCTCGGTTAGAGCAGAGTATTCAACAAGTACTACAACTTCTACAAGTTCAACAACAATAACGACGACATTGACCACGCAAACTTCCACCACTACAATTGTTACGAGTTCAGACACAAGTACGATTGCAAATACAAGTCTAGTAACCACAACTACATTGACAACTTCAACCGTAACGACTACTACTTTGACTACAAGTACTGGAGCTTCTACTAGCACAACTACAGTTATATCAACTGAATCGAGCACATCAACTGACTCAAGCACATCGACTTTGACAAATGAGATTGCTACAACGACTTTAACTACTTCAACTGTAACCACGACTACTCCCACAACAACAATTTCTACTGTTACGACGACTACACTTACACCTACAACGTCAACTGTGATAACGACAACTCTTACAACTACGACTTCTTCTGTAACAACCACAACAACTACGGCTTCTGAAAGTTATGTTACCACAACCACAATGACAAGTTCCACATCAACTGTGACCACAACCACGGAAACTACTTCTGGCACAACGACTTTCACAACTACGACTCCAACCGAAACATCTACTATAATTTCCACATCAGGCACCACTACGTTTACAACTGAAACTCCTACGGAAACAATCTTAACCACGTCCATTACCACATCTGCTGGTACAAAAATTCTAACGACTTCTACACCTACAATTTGGCTATCCACTACAAGTTCTTATCGCACAACATTGATTACTGGAACAAGCAGGACAATAACTGCTGTAACAACTACATCAAGAACTTTTACAACAAATACAGTGTATTGTACAACATGGACTTGGACAGTGCCATTTAGCACTACAAGAATCGATGAACAAACTATAACCAGTTGGCGTACAACCGCAGTGATACTAACTGCTCCTACAACAGAAATCAGACTTTGGACATCTTATGGTTGGACTTCATTAACATCTTCCTCTACTACGACTCAGCTTGTAACTACTACCGCAACCTCAACCTCAAGCACTAGAACGTTTACCACGACAACTGCAACAACCACGAGTCAAACTTCTCAGAGTTGGATAGCAACATATGTATGGACTACTACAACAGGTGTCAAATGTATAACCAAGTCAATGGTGTGGACAATACCGAGATATATAACAACAACCATAACAACAACCATAACATCACCAATTTGGTGGAACGACCCAACTACTTATACGTCTGCCATTACAACAACCATAGAAACGCCAACTTTAACAACCACATCAACGGTAGTAACAACGACCTATACAAGAGCTACCACGTCAACGGAAACTAGGACATTCGAGACTAGAACTCTCACATGGACTAAGCTCACAACTTCAACTACCACAACTGCTTCAACGGCTCTTGTTCAAGCAACCATTACAGTAACTATTATGACAACACAATCCAGCACAGCAATTACAACCACAACTTCTGGAACTGTAACAATTCCAACTACGCTTTCTGATACTGTCATCACTACAACCATTTCAGGAACAAGTACCATAACAACGACAACACCTACGACTTCAACATTACAAGTTACAACGACTACTCCAACAACTTCAACAATTCAAGTCACAACCACTACGCCAACTACCAGCACTAGTACTGTAACCACAACAACATTAACCTCAAGTACAGACACGATTACCACGACAACTCTGACTTCTTTAACAAATCAGGTAACGACAACCACTCAAATTACTTCGACGGTTATCACGACCACGCTAACTACGACAACAGGAGCATCTACGAGCACAGATTCAAGTATCAGCACAGTAACAAGCACAAACACAGGTTCAAGTACATCGACTCTTACTATCCAAGTTACCACAACAACTCAAATAACCTCAGCAGTTATTACGACCACTGAAACTACAACAACTCTGACTTCAACAAGTACTTTAACCGGCACTGTGACATCCACATCTACAGTTACAACAACTAGCACGACTACTTCTTTGACAACGATTACTTCAACGACGACTACTTTGCTCGCATACAAACTAGACTTGAGGGTTATGGATTGGGATTTAGCCGATGCCATTCAAAATGCCTATGTCACCATGAACAATGGAACAGACTACGTTCAAGTTTCTGACAGCAACGGTTGGGCAAACTGGACTTTCGTCACAGGCACCGCCCAAGTCAAAGTTAAATACTTCGGATTCTGGGTTAACGGAACATTCTCTGTCACAATGGATTCTGACGAAACCATAAATATCAAGTGCAAACTCTACGATGTGACAGTCGCTGTGCAAGAAAACATTCAATCAGCATATCTTGTTAATGCAAACGTAACAGTATTCAACGGCACAAGCATATACGGAAATAGAATTAAGACGGGCATAACGGGAAATAATGGTCAAGTTGTTTTAACAAATCTACCGAACAACACATTAACCTTTACACAATATGGTAAAGCTGATTGGTCACTTGTAATAGGCAATACAACACAACTTGTAAACACAGAGAATCAATCTATCACATTAACTTCTAACCAAAATAATTTGTCAATTCAAGATTATCGTGGTCTTATTGGAATTGTAGTAGGTGTTATTATTCCCTTGAAAAGATACTCCATTAAGAAGTGTCTCAAGAGGAAAAAAGAAATAGAAAGAGGTGAAAAAGAATGGAAAAAATAAGTTTAAGAAAGAGGAAAATATACATTGGCAAACGTGCAATTCCCTTACTTACGTTACTTGCATTAATGTTGACAATTAGCGTTACCTCAGTGTCAGCAGTTGCTTATGTAGTTCTAAACTGGACAACTACAGCAACGGTTGTTGCAAACCCTAAAGTTTGTTTCATCAAATGGCAAGATGGTTCAAAAGCTAATACCTTTAGTTACAGTGTAAATGTATTTCCTAATGTTGTAACAATAGACGAAAATATCACATACGGACTACAGAATTGGGATGGTTCGGCACATGATGTCTATTTCAGACTAGCAAGTGAAAACACAAACACAACAGATATTGGTTGGTTGTACTATAAAGTCTACAACGGTGGAACATTGTTCAGCAAGAACGAAACAAACTTTAATGCTCCAGATACTGCATTCTCTATAACATATTCAGCATTAGCTAATACTAAATATACAATTTGGATTTCAATTGGATGTGCTTCAGGAGCTACAGTAGGACATACACCGTCATTCACATTTGAAGTCAAAGTAGAGAATCCATAACTTCTCTATTTTCATTTATGACAACGAATACGCAAGCACAAGCGGAGCATCCTATCTTTACGTTTATCTAAAAATTCTAGTGCCTAACACGTCAACTTATAGCCTTTTCATCATAGCATTCGAAATAACCTAAATTATGTTCTTCTAAACTTTCTCATAACCTCTTCTAGTCTGTTGCCCACTAACTCTATTTTAGCTTCGTCGATTTCTCCGAGACTTTTCTCATAGGCTCTTCTGATGTGATAGATTTCTTCGGGGTTGATTCCCATGACTCTGCAGCCAGTAGCATCTGTAGCCACAGGGTCTTTTCCAGCGATTATCAAATCCATTTTTACGGGAGTTCCATTTGTTGGGCCTGGTCCTTCTAAGGCATAAAAACCGTCGATAACTGTAAGCCTCGATTTCAAAACTGTATTTATGTCCACTACGACTTTGCTTATATTCCTCAAGTGATATTTGAATTTGAGTTTGTCTGGAAGTAAGCCAAACATGTTCTTCATCCCAAGTGAGACACCAGTTTCATTGTGGGTCTTCAATTTCGCTGCGTTAATAATTGCGGAGTCAACAACAATTTTTGGCACAGTAATTTCCTTCAAAGTCTCAGCATCTGGAACCGTTAATGTAACTCTGTCCTTTTCTTTACGCAAATTTATGAACTTCACATGGTTATCTTCGCAGACTTTAAGCATGCCAGTAGCCTTACAAGCCTTGTCAGCATCAGTCATAGAAGCATCAGATTCAACCACAAAAACTTCATCAGATAACTCCTTCATCCTGCGAATAATGGCTTCAACAAGCAAAGGATCAGTTGTAACGCCTGTCTCATATGTTCTTACAGAAATGAAATTAACCTTAATAAGCACTCTCGAGGCTTCAGCTACGACATCTTTCAAACTGCCTAACAAGTCAAATGCCTTATACACCGTTTCATGCTCTCTAGGACCTTTAACCAAAGCAACACGCGGCGACAATGTCTTTCACATTTAAAGCAACTAATCACTCAAACATTTATCTCTTCAGCCTCTCGTAGCAACGCGAAATAAAGAAATAATAAATGTCACAGAATCTGTAGTAGTTGAAGAGGCTTGTGGGGTTGCCCTAGCCTGGTAGGGGGCAGGCCTGCTAAGCCTGTGGTCAGCAATGGCCTCGCGGGTTCAAATCCCGCACCCCACGCCAAACTAATAACTTAAATTTGCTTTTCAATAAAAGACATGTAGGAGATTTTAGACTTGACTTCACACTATGCTAGATGCGCAATAGAAGCGCCCTTTGACTCTGTTTTTGAGTCTTTAAGGCAAGGATTTGGAAATGTCTGCTCAAGACAGTTTACCTTTGGCAATGGTCATAGTGTTGGGGTCATTCTTGGGGAACAATATTTCTTTAGAGTAAATAGTGATGTCGCTATGGCAGTAATCTTGCAGACTGTAAATAAGGACACGACTGTTTTAGAGATAATCTCTTGTGCTGGAGGAACAGGCATGTTGGAGATTTCGTATGCTGCCCACAAAGCCTACGTTTCCGATGTTATTAACTATCTTAAAGGCAAAAATTTCACCGTTAAGGTTGAGGAAGAAATTCCATACTATTCAAGCAGACCATGACACAAGCCTCTCTTTATCATGGAATTAATGTCAAAGCCAATCCCGTGGCTAATGGTATGGTTAGATTGTCGTTGATTGGCAAAGGAAGAACTTCAATAAGCATACCTATAATGGCTCCTATCAATGCTTTCGCGGGGCTCACAAATATAAGTGCGCCTAAGAAGGCAAATAAGAAGCCAAAAACCGAGCCCTCTAAACGCTTACCCTTATTGAAAGGAACAACTATCTTTCCGAACTTCTTACCGAAGATTGTGGCAAAACCATCTCCAAATGTTAGTATGACAACTGCAGCATAGTTAGATGGGTCTGGAAATAGCACAAGCGAGAGCATAATGCCTACTGCAAAGAATATTGGCGCGGTTGCAAACTCGTACAATTCTGGCTTACTTGCCGCCTTCCAAGTTATTGTCGACACTATCGGAAACTTTGCACCCTGTATCCTAACAAATTCTGACACTATGTAAAGCGTGGTTACAGCAAAGATTAATGGAACGACAATGTGAATGCCTAAAAGGTATTTTGAGACTAAAGCCACAAGAAAGCTGCTAATGTGAATTATTTCGCGAAGTAACTCTCCTTTTGAAAAGGCTGGTCGAGGGCGGTGCTCTGCATCTTCCATTATTGGTAAGATTTCTGTCAAATCCCCTCTTACGACATAATCTGACTTGATGCTTAGGAGAAAGTCTGGATTATAGCCAATTTTAAAAGTAGAAAGCGGAAACATCGGCAAATTGTTTCTGTCATCAGCAACAATTATACATCTGTATGACTCCAAGTTTTTGTCTTTTAACAATTTTTTTAGGGCTAATGCTTTGCCATTTTCCTCAATGACATCGCCTTTTATCTCCCCTGTTAAATGGTCATTGATTACTTGCATTTCCAAACCGAAAGCATAATCTGCGCCTATTCTTTTCGCTAAATCTTTGACAAAAATTTCTGGGAGTCCTGAACTTATCAAAGCCGTCTTGTAGCCCATTTTATTCAATGCATCAAAAACTTCCTTTACGTTGGGCATTAGAGGCATCTTTCTAAACTGCTGAAAGAGTTCATCAATTGAAAGTCCCTTTAAGACTTTGAAAATTCGTTTAAGAGCAGATTGAAGAGGCAATAACCCAATTTCATAAAGAAGACCTAGGAAAACGATTTTCAAAAACTTCCTAGAATTCAATGTCCTTGCCGCTTCAAAAAGAAGATAACGCCTCTTTGGCAGTAGGACTCCTTCAACGTCGAAAACAACAAGATCCTTACGCTTGCCAATTGCAGATTTTGAAGCATCCAAATTAGACTCAACCTACACGTTAAGATATTGTAGTTCTGTTTGAATAGTTTTCCACGGATTGGAATCACGGGCAACTTTTATACCTTTGAAAAACATCAAATCTGTTGGCGGTGGGTCTTAGGCGGGGGGCTAGGGGTC
>Ga0315296_10002618_pt1 | contig 15292 bp, 16 predicted proteins | sample YL17G14_18_MG_FD_203921 | JGI IMG/M metagenome (GOLD analysis project Ga0315296, IMG submission 203921) | Sediment microbial communities from Yellowstone Lake, YNP, Wyoming, USA - YL17G14_18 | ecosystem: Environmental > Aquatic > Freshwater > Lake > Sediment | place: USA: Wyoming | collected... | reverse complement strand
GATGCAGGAGACCGAGGCCACGATGATGACATCCCTCCTGGTGAAAAGCGCCCTGGTCGAGGCGTGGCGCAGCTTATCGATCTCCTCGTTGATGTCAGTCTCCTTCTCGATATAGGTATCGGTGCGAGGGATATAGGCCTCTGGCTGGTAGTAGTCGTAGTAGCTGACGAAGTATTCCACGGCGCTATCGGGGAAGAACTCCTTGAACTCGGTGGCAAGCTGAGCGGCGAGGGTCTTGTTGTGGGACATGACCAGAGTGGGGCGCTGCACCCTCTCGATGACGTTGGCCATGGTGAAGGTCTTGCCGCTGCCGGTGACGCCGAGGAGGGTCTGGTGCTTATAGCCGCGCTTAAGCCCCTCCACCAGCTTCTCCACCGCCTTGGGCTGGTCCCCGGTAGGTCTGAAGTCGGACACGATCCTGAATGGTGGCATGTTCTCTATCTCGCCGAAAGGCTCACGTTACTATTTTAGCCCTGGCGGGTTTCAAAAGGCAACTTCTATTTGCTGAAGGTGGAAAAGGTGGTGCGCATCATCGCCCATAGCCCTCTCCTCCTTTCCCCATCCTGTAAAAGGAGGACAAGCGCCAGGAATAGATATGCGCCGGCATAACCCCAGCGCACCATGGGCATGGTAAAGACGAGCTGGGTGGCAAAAAGGAGGAAGAGAATTGTGGCGGCGGATAGGGAGAAGCGGAGGCGGGCGAGGATGGCAATGGCAAATGCCGACTGGGCGCCAGTGAGCAGCACCTCCTCCACCTGGCGGGCATCGAGGGGCAGGGCACCGATGCTGCCTGAGGATATGCAGTAGGCAACAGGCAGCGACCCGATGAGCAATGTCCACTGATTGACCTTGGAGGAGATGAGCACCGCCAGGGCGGCGGTGGCACTCCCTCTCAGGGTGAAGATGGCGGCGATAAGTATCTCCGGAGCCTCGGAGGCCAGCGGTGCCATCCACTGCACCATGATGAACTCGTCGATGCCGGCACTTTTTCCTGTTGCTATCAGCCCCTCGGCGAAGGGCTCGGCGGCGGCGAGGATGATCCCTGCGGGCAGGATGAAAAAGAAAGCGGTGGCCAGCCGGCTCCATTGCCGCGGCAGGGCGGCGATGGCTGCCGATGGGCCCACAAGCTCAGGCTCAACTCTTTCCGCCCTGGAGCTGGTCCAGAAGTAGAGGGCAAAGAGGGAGATCAGGACAACGCTATCCACAAGCGAGAGTGTGCCCTTGATCGGGATAACAAAGGAATAGATTGTGGCTAGTACCAGAAACGAGAGCTCAACCGCCTGCCCCTTTTCCACCACCACTGCCCTTTGCCTCCTTTTTGTCCAGAAGAGGAGCGCTATCAGAGGCCAGCCGATGCCGATAAGCAGGCGGTTGGCGCCGGTCATATTGGCTGCGGCGTAGCTGGCATAATGGGGGTCAGTGCCTGCGGTCCAGGCGAAGTAGATGTCGACGGCATATTCGGGGAGGACGGCGATGAGTGCCAGGAAGGCGAGGGCCAGCGTCTGTGAGATCTCCTTTTGCGCTGCATCCGCCGCCCAGGTGAGGAGGAAGGCGCCACCGACAATGGCAATGCCGAATGCGATGGCTGCAAACTGGGGGTCAAGGTCGACATCCCCAAGCCTGAGGACGATGGCTGGGATGCCGACCAGGGCTGCGATAGCGATCCAGAGCCAGTTCTTCAACTTAAGCCTGCGGCTGCTCCCCCGCTAGGTCTGAAATCTGAGACAATCTTGAAAGATGGCATGGCGAACTTCACCCTAGGGAATTGGTATAGGCAATCTGCCCGCGTTCCTTTGTATGTCTTTTAGCACGCTCTCAAATACCTTGCTGACCAACCTTTCAATATTCTTTGATACAAACTGGCAGTAATCGCTTGCTATTCTATTCCTGCTATAAGTGAACGGTCTCAGTTGAGGGTTGTCCGGCAATCTAATCTTCCTAGATAGTTTATAACGATTAGTCAGATAGTCGTAGCTGACAGTTACATCATCGTGACGTATTAAGCTCTCGTGTGTGGTGCAATGCCGAAATGGCGTGAATTCGGTAAACCAGCGCTTGTTTAACTCGTTATCCAGAAGCGCTCCTGTTACGGAGCCAACATGAGTGCTAAGCAACATATCTCGGGCCGTTGTGATGTATATGTTTGACGGTGTCGTGTGAAAAGTATGTAAAACAAATATTTCATGAGCCAGAGTATCAAGAGTGCTCATGGAGTTCATAAAAAACCCATCAAGCAAACGATTAAGATGCCGACAATAATCCTGCAGGTTCAGCATCACATCTGCAGTTGTTGTCGATCCTGCAGATTGTGTGGCGCTCGCCGAAGGGAAAAATCGGAACGTGTTAATATCAATGTCCACAATTTGGTCACGGTAGTAGGCGGTCGACCAAAGCTTTTGGCTAACCGACCTGTCGAGAAGATTAAACTCATAAACCATACTAGCATCGTTGACATTTGAATTGAATAGTTCATGTATCGTTTGTTGCGGAGTTTGTTGCATAGCTAATTGTTCCAGCCGAGACTAAGCACGTTCCCCGTGAAACCCTTTCTGCTGAATCCACCTCGGCTCGCTGTCAGGCGTTAACAAGAGAACGTCGATAGGGCCTCCAACACTTTTTGGTCTTGCCTGAAACCGCATCGTATCGATGGTCGTACGTATTGCATATATTGCGAAATCAATCGCGTCCTGAACTGTCATCTTGTCCCAGAGGATGGGCGCTACTGGGGGGCGAACAATTTTTTCTTTTCCATTCTTGTCTTTCATCGTAACCGGATTGACAATAGACGTAATAACATCTATCTCCCCTGACCAAGTAGCTCCGTAGTCTAGTGAGCCGTCGGGAGTTATATTTCTTCTTTGGACGACGGCGCGTCCGACCTGGCAGTAGTAAATGTGAGGAATGCTGGTTTTACCTTCTTTCTTGTATCCGGCAATATGAAAACCGACATCTGCATCGGGAAATGACTTTTTGAAGTATTTCACTAGCTTTTCAGGTATAGTTCCCACATCATCAGAGCTTATAATCTCCTCCTCGATGAAATTCCTAATATGCCTTGACATCGGGATGTCGGCGAGGTAATCCTGTCCGAAATGAGATATGCCGATATCTGGCTGTTTTATTAGATATGTCTTATTTACCTCGTCAGAACTGACAGTTTCGACCTTGAACTCTTCTCCTGTTGGTTTCCGCCCTTCGATCGTCAGCGATAGGCGGCTATCAGAAGCCATAACTATACCTTCTGGAACATATACTGCAACTGCAAGTGACATAGTGTCCTCCTCTCCCTAATCTAGTAGGAACATTTTAACACTGCTTGTCAGGTATATTTACCCAAACAGGTGGCATAATCCCCCTTCCTCCACCCTCCCTACTCCCCCGTGTCCACCTCTTCCACGATGCCGATCTTCTCCACGGTGAGGGGCACGTAGTTCACCCGCCCCGCCTCTATTAGCTCCCTGAGCTTCAATTCGTCGGGGCTGAGGCGGGCTTTGCCCGTCTTGACCTCGATGAAGTCTATCCCCTCATCATACTTGATGCCAACGAAGTCGATGGGGCTGCCGCCAAAGTAGAAGAGCCGGTCGTAGTGGGTCAGCTCGAAGGTCGCCATAAGCTCGTTGAGCCTCCCCGTCCTCTTGCCCAGGCTCCTGGTTATCGACTCCAGGACATCGCGGGGCAGGTCTCGCAGCATGTCCTGGATCTCCCTCACCGAGGCCTCGGATGCCAGGGCGAAGCGCAGCTTTTCCGCCAGCGCTTCGATATCGGGAAGCTCAACCTTTCTCGGCCTCAGCGCCAGCGCCAGGATGATTGCCAGCAGACCAACGATTACCAGAGACAAGATTACATAGACAAACGTCTCCATAAAACCCCCTTACTCCTCACCGATAAACCTTCACTTCTCCTTCCTGTATAGTATAGCACGGGCCGGCATCCTTTTTTGCCCTTCGCCCAAATATGCGTTCCGATGCCCGCGCCATCAGGTGGCTGGTAGCTGCCAGAATGCCGAAGTCAACCAGCTTCTCTGCGATTTTGGCCAGAAACCCAGGCAGCCGATAACACCGGGAATATAGGCGGACGAAGAATTCGAACCGCCTCCTGATGGCCTTCACTTGCTCAGGAGAGGCGTCCTTCTGCCTCAGCACCGTGTCCTCATAAAAGCTATCGATTTGCCTATCGGTCAAGAAGCCTTCCCGCCGGCACATTTCGTAGGACTTGGTTCCGGGGTAGGGATAGAAAATTGAGATGTGCATCACCCTGGGCTTGACCCTGGCATTGAGCTTGGCCGTATCAAGCATCTGGGGTCTGGTTTCGAAGGGGAGGCCGATCATATTGTAGCTCAGGGTCTCAATCCCCACCTCATCGCAGAGGGCGAAGGCCTCGATGATGCGACTGGTGCCGACATGGCGGTTGAGGACTTTGCGCCGAATGTGTTCGTTTCCGCTCTCCAGCCCGAAGCGCACCAGGGAGCAGCCACCCTCCTTCGCCATCCGGGCAATCTCCCTGTCCATGAGGTTGGGGTGGCAGTTCATCTCGAAGGGGAGGTTTATCCTCCGGCGATACTGGCGGGTGAATTCCTCGAACCACTGCTTTTTCATTGGCAGCAGGTCGTCGTGGAACACGACGTACTCCATCTGGGGGAAATTCCGCACCGTCATCTCCACCTCATCGAGGAGGTTTTCCACGCCTCGGAACCTGAGGTATCTGTTACCGCCATAGAGTTGCTTCATCGTCGGGCTGCAGCAGTAGGCGCAGTTAAATGGGCAGCCGCGGCTGGCCATGAAAACGCCCCGCTTCATAAAAGCCAGATCGAAGCTCTTCTCATAGGGAAAGACCTCGCGGTCCATGAAGGGCAGGGAGTCCAGGTCCTCGATTAGTGGCCGCAGCGGGTTTCGATGAAGTTGGCCCTCCTTTTTAACCCATAGATTAGGTATATTTGAAATATCCTTTCCTTCTTCCAGGCCTTGGCAAAGGTCGAAAAGGGCCTCCTCCCCCTCGCCGCGGCAGATGGCGTCAATGCCCTCGATGGCGATGGTCTCCTCGGGGCTCAGGGTGGGATGCACCCCGCCGCATATAGTGAGCGCCCGGGAATGGCGCTTGGTGATGAGAGCTAGCGGGGCAACGTGAGGAAACACATTTGTCATTACCGAAAAGGCCACCACGTCGGGGCTATTCTTTTTCAGGAAATCGATATATTCCTCTTCATCCACATCGCCCATGAGATGGAAGAACTGACATTCATGCCCTCCCTGCCTTAGATAAGCGATCAGGGAGGCGATGCCCAGGTGGAAGGGCGCCATAACTTGGTAGCTGGGGTCGATATAGACGAAGGCGATTTTCAATTTATTCTCCTCTTTTGTATCTTCTGACCATGGACGATAAACTCAATGGCGAAGCGGTCAAAGAGCCATGGCATTGCCTTGCCCAGCCTTTCCCACAGCCGAGCTATGGGTGACGGAACCCCGGGAGGGGCATGAGTTAGAGTTGCTCTCTCAATTTGTGAAATGCCCTCTTCTCCTAGGATTTGAACCACCTCGGTGGCGGATATGGGTGCCTCGTAAGGGGCCGGGTATCCCAATCCGGAGGGCAAGAGCAATCTGGGGAGGCCGGAAAGCATGTGTTTGCTCGGCTCGGCAACTATTATATGTCCCTCGCGCTTCACCACCCTGGCCATTGCCCGTAGCGGCTGGGCTATGGGGTGGGAGTGGTGGATGGAGCCCTTGGAGAAGACCACGTCGAAGGCGTCAGGTCGGAAGGGGAGCTGGCGGGCGTCGCCACGGACGCAGCTTCTGGCACCCGCCTGCTTCAGGTCCTCAAGGGGCTCTATGGCGATATCGAGGTTTACCACAAAGGCTCCCGCCTCCTCCAGCGGCAGCGTCACCAGGCGGTCGTTGCCGCTGCCGACATAGAGCAGGCTCTTGCCTCTAACCCCATTCGCTTTGGTCCTAATGAACAGGCACAGCCGTTTCGCCCCCTTTTCTGAATAGGAAAAAAATATCTCTGCTGCCTTGGAATTCCGGTAGATGACCTCTTTGCCCCAGGAGTAGAGCTCCTGTTCCCACATGAGGCGGTCGATCTCAGGGTTCTCCGGTTGTGGTTGGTTCCTTTCGAGTATTGACGCCCTGATTTTCTCAGCATAGGCGCTCTTCAGCTTGAGGGCAGCGGCAAGATGGGTGGGCAACATCTGTGGTATGCCGTTGTGGATAGGATAAGCAGCATTACAGCAGGCGCAGCTCAGCGAGCCCTCGGCAGAGGGTTCTAGCACCAATTCTTCCGAGCCGCAGTCAGGGCAGGCCAAAAGGTTAAGCAGGTCTTTGTTCACCCTTTTTCTCTCAGCGGGCAGCGAAGTGCTGAAGGGCAAGCCTTATCTTATCCTCGATGGTAAGGTCTGGGGAATCGGGAATGGCAGCAATGGCGGAGGCAGCCTCGGACGGGCTGTAGCCGAGGCTGACTAGCGCAGCGATGACCTCGGCGTTGCCTTCCGCCGAGACAGCAGCGCCAACCCAAATGCTTTCCAGCTTCCCCTTGAGTTCAAGGATGAGGCGGCTGGCTATCTTCTTGCCTATGCCCGGCACCTGTGTGAGGAGGTCGACGTTCCCGGTGGCGATGGCGAGGGCGAGGTCGTTGGCATTCATTGCCGAGAGCATGGTCAGGGAGGCCTTAGGCCCCACCCCGGTGACGCCAATGAGCATCTGGAATAGCTCCAGCTCCTGTTGCGAGGCAAAGCCATAAAGCGCCAGGCTCTCCTCCCTGACGTGGAGGTGGGTATGGAGGTGCACCTCATTTCCGATAGCCCCCAGTGTGCTTAGAGTGGAGGCCGGCATATAGACCTGAAGACTGACGCCACCGACCTTAATGATAGCCCAGTTAGAGCCGCGGGATTCTAAAGTTCCGTGTAAACCGGCTATCATGTTCATCCCTCATTATTCTGGCCAGGTGCATCTCCTGGATGTGGCATAACGCTACTGCCAAGGCATCGGCAGCATCGCTGGGCTGGGGAATGGAGGAAAGACCCAGTTGGATCCTCACCATCTCCTGCACCTGCTCTTTCCCGCTGTGCCCGTAGCTGGACACTGCCTGCTTTACGTGCGTTGGGGTATATTGATGGATGGGGATGCCCTTTTCGGTGGCGGCAACCATCGCCATGCCTATCGCCTGTCCCACTGCCAGTGCTGAGCGAACATTCTTAGCCACAAAGGGCTCTTCTATAGCTACCTCCGAAGGCTGATAGCGGGCGATGAGTTCGAGAAGGCCGAGGTATAAAGTGTGCAGCCGCTGGGCTAAAGGTGTATTGGGGGCGGTGGTCAACGTCCCACAATCCACCAGATTTAGCTCATTTTCCTCCTCCTCAACTACACCATAGCCCATGGTTATCGTGCCCGGATCGATGCCCAAGATTCGCATATTTGTCCTTCTAGCCTTGACTTCGATACTTTTCCAGGGCCTCATCGGGGAAATCGGCATTAGTGAACACGCGCTGCACCTCATCGAGCTCTTCCAGCTTGTCCAGTAGCCTCAAGGTCTGAAGCGCTGTCTTTTCCTCCAGCATCACCGTGGTCTTGGGCACCTTCACTATCTCGGCCGAGACTATAGCTAGGCTCTTCCCTTCCAATGTTTTTCTTACCCCTTCCAAATCTTCAGGCTTGATATGGACTTCAAGCGAGCCATCGATTATCTTTATGTCTTCGGCGCCAGCATCGATAAGATGTAGTGCCAGTTCCTCATTCTCAGCCGCCTCCACAGTGATCACTCCCTTGGGCTCGAAAAGCCAGGCGACGCATCCGCTTTCACCCAAGCTGCCACCGCTCCGGGAGAAAAGATTGCGCACCTCGGCGATGGTGCGGTTGCGATTGTCGGTCATTGCTTCGAGCAGTATTGCAGCACCCCCCGGGCCATAGCCTTCGTAGATAGTCTCAATGAGGTTTGCCCCTTCGCTGCCTCCGGCGCCTCGCTTTATCGCCCTCTCTATGCTGTCCAGGGGCATATTGTTATCGCGGGCTTTCTGCACTGCTAGTCTGAGGCGGAAATTCGTCTCCGGGTTGTTGCCGCCCCGGCGCGCTACGACCGCGATCTCTCTGCTTAGCTTAGTGAAAAGCTGACCTCGCCTGGTGTCTGCCACCCCTTTCTGGCGCTTGATCTGTGTCCATTTGGAATGACCCGACATTGCCTTCCTCCGACCTGTGCTGTTTCTTATTTCCAAATTCTATCACCTTACTTGCCCTAGGTCAAAATGCTTTTTCACAAGAGGGCTGAGATTTTTCGCTACGTCTTTATTAAGGTGTTGACCGAGATTTGAAAGGAAGCTATAATTATTCACGGAAGTAGGGGCTCGTTATAAAGCCTTTATAGCATAGATAGGAAGGTGGTGCTAAGAATTGGCGAACCAGTTGGGGAAAAGATATTTCTGCGAAAAGTGCGGCTCTGAAATGATCGTTACCAAGGGAGGCGAGGGCACAATCCACTGCTGTGGTAAGCCCATGACCCTGAAGAAGTAGGGGTGCTCTTTTTCTTTGCTTTAGAGCTGAGGACGAGCTAAAACTGCTAAGTAAAGAACAGGAGGTGTTGGCGAATGCCAAATCAATTAGGTAAGAGATTTCGTTGCGAGGCATGTGGCAGTGAGGTATTGTGCGTGAAAGCGGGGGAAGGCACAGTGATATGCTGTGATAAGGAGATGGTGCTGCAGCAGCCCAGGCCACTACCTTCTTCGGATTAGGTCGAGGGGATAAAGGCAGGTCTTTGCGGTATTAAGAACATACCTCAGCTTTGGGGAAATGGCACTCCGCTAATGGTGGGGTGCCATTTTTTGGTGCTAAAAAGACACCATACTCTGGCGCTAAGGCAACGTCATAGTACTGCCAAAGGTTATAGCAGCTTCCTGATGACCCCGATGACCTTGCCCTGAATCTCCACATCCTCCGGGTCGGCGTAGATGGGCTCCATCCCCTCGTTGGCCGGCTGGAGGCGGACTCTCCCCGGCTCGAGATAGAATCGCTTCAGCGTAGCTTCCTTCTCCCTCTTGAGCCACACTGCCACCATGTCTCCATTCTCAGCTGTATCCACATGCTGCATCAGCACCAGGTCGCCATCGTTGATCAGGGCATCCACCATCGATGTTCCCTTCACCTTTAAGGCATAGAGGCCTTCTTTACCTCTGGTCAGCTCCTGGGTCAGTTCCAGGGACTCCGCTGCCCCCGGCGCGCTCCAGGTATCGGCGCTGGGAACGGGTATCGGTTCGCCGGCGGCGATGTAGCCAATGACCGGCACCCGCACGATGGCCCTGTTTCGGGCGCTGAGCTCGATGCCCCGCGATACCTCAGGGTCCCTTCGGATATAGCCTTCCCTTTCCAGAATCCTGAGGTTGTACTCCACAACCGATGTAGAGCTAATCCTACATCCCTTGGCGATGTCCCTGATGCTGGGAGGGTAACCCTTCTCCTCCAGGAACTGGCGCAGGAAGTTGAGGATGCGAGATTGCTTAGCCGAAAGTTCTTTCACCTGACCCTCTTTCGAACGCTTGTTCTAGTAATATATAACATGAGAGGGCAGTTTTGTCAACCCCTTTAATCGAAATTGGTATAAGAAAGCACCGCCACGGCGCGGTGCCCTTTTGCCCCTGCCTGACCTCGCCCCTTACTCTTTGCCCTTCTCGCTGGGTGATGCCTCTTGAGATGTTGCTGCTTGGCTTGCTGCCAGCGCAGCATTGAGCCTCTTCATCAGGCGCGATTTGCGGCGGGCGGCATTATTGGGGTGGATCAGCCCTTTCTGAGCTGCCTTATCCAGAGCAATGATTGCCTGCTTTACCGCCTCTCGGGCGGCATCGAGATCGTTAGCCAGGATCAGCCTTCTAGCTTTAGCGATGTAGGTTTTCACCGAGCTGCGAATAGGTCTATTGCGCTCCGCCTTTCTCTGCGCTACACGTGTCGCCCTTTGGGTTGACTTTTTACCGGTCAAACTTTACCTCCTACCCTTGGCGGGCAACGCTAGTTATACCCCGAACCCCCTCCAGCCTGGAGAGGAGCCGGCTCAACTGCTCTATACCCTTGGTCTCCAAGGTGAGCAATATCGTGGTTGTCTGGTCAGCATGGTCTGCGGCGTTCAAGGAGGCGATATTTACCTTCTCCTCGGCGACAATAGCACTGATGTCCCGCAGCAGCCCCACCCGGTCCCAGGCCTCAATGCGAACCGGCACGGAATAGAATCGGTCGCTACGCCCCCACTCTACTTTGATCAGTCGCTCCTTCTCCTCAATATTGGCGATGTTGGGGCAATCCTTGCGGTGGACGCTTATTCCTCTGATCCGGGTAATATAGCCAATGATCTCCTCGCCGGGCACGGGATTGCAGCAGGGGGCAAGATTGGTGAGCAAGTCCCCCACCCCCATCACCTGAACTGCTGGGGTGAGCTTGGGCTGGCGGGGGGTGATCTGGGCAGGAGCCAGGGTTTTTTCTTGCTGCGGGGCGAGCTTGGTTGCGATCTGTTGGGTGCTAATATCGCCATAGCCAATGGCGGCAAGGAAGTCATCCACACTTTCACGTTTAAAGAGGTTGGCTAGTTCTTCTTCGGATAGGGATATGCTCAGGCGCTTCAGTTCCCTTTCCAGCAGTTCCCTGCCCCGTTGGATGTTCTCCTCACGCTCCTGCTTCCTAAACCATTGGCGCACCTTCTCCTTGGCGTGGGAAGTCTTGAGGTAGCTCAGGCTGGGATTGAGCCAATCGAGACTGGGGCCTTTGTCCCCCTTGCCGGCGATAATCTCCACGGTATCACCGTTTTGGAGCTCATAAGTAAGAGGAATCATTCTCTCGTTCACCTTGGCCCCGATGCAGCGATGCCCTAAATCGGTGTGGATGCGATAGGCGAAATCGAGGGGGGTAGAACCCGCGGGCAGGTCCTTTATCTCTCCCTTGGGGGTAAATACCAGAACTCGATCGCTGAAGATGTCGGTCTTGATGGTTTCCACAAACTCAGCGCCGCCGAGGTCCTTATACCAATCAAGGAGCTGGCGCAGCAGGTCGATCTTCTCCGCAAAAAGGGGCTCTCCTTTCACCCCTTGTTCATAGCGCCAGTGGGCGGCGATGCCATATTCAGCCACCCGGTCCATCTCATAGGTGCGAATCTGTATCTCCACCGGGGTTTTACCCATGCACATCACCGTAGTATGCAGCGCTTGATACACTCCCTCCCTGGGGTTGGCGATGTAATCATCGAACCTATCGGGAAGGGGATGCCACAGGCTATGGATTACCCCCAGAGCGGCATAGCAGTCCTTAACTTGATCTACCAGGATGCGAAAGCCGAGGAGATCATAGATCTCGCTAAGCTCCTTGCCCTGGGCGGCGTATTTCTCCATCTTTCTGTTTATGCTATAAATATGCTTTGGTCTTCCTTTAACCTCAGCCCTTATCCCTGCCTTCTCCAGCTCCTGCTTCAGGATTTTGGTAACCTGCGCAATATACTTTTCTCTTTCCTCCCTTCCCGCAGCAACGAAGCGAACAATCTCCCGGTATTTCTCCGGCTCGAGATAGCGGAAGGCCAAGTCCTCAAGCTGCCACTTCAATTGCCATATACCCAGGCGATGGGCTACCGGGGCATATATCTCCATGGTCTCTTGAGCAATGGCGCGCCGCTGGGAGGGAGGCAGCATCCTCAGCGTGCGCATGTGGTGTAGCCTATCAGCGAGCTTGATGAAAACCACTCTGATGTCCTCAGAGAGAGCCATAAGCATCCGGCGCAGGCTCTCTGCCTGGACCTCCGAGTCGGTGGCCTTTTTCGCTTTGACCTCTTCCGCGGAGGGTAAAGAGACCCTTTCCAGCTTTGCTAGTCCTTCCACCAGCTTGCTGGTCTCGGTGCCGAACCTCTTCTCAAGATCAGAGAAGCCAACGCCACATTTCTGGGGCAATTCGTGAAGTAGTGCGGCAGCGATGCAATGTTCATCGAGCTGAAGCTTGGCAACAACAATGGCAGTGTTGACGGCGTGCTCAAGTTCTACGTGCGCTGATTCTGCCCTCTTCTTTTCCAGTGCCTGCGAGGCGAATTCATAGGCATCTTCGATCAGGGCCAGGGTTCCGCTGGGCAGATACTCCTGCGTCTTATTGATGACAGCTCTGATATCGATCCTCTTTTTCATAAGCTGTGCCGTCATCCTCAGTATACCCCAGGGACGGCAGTTGTGCAATCGCTCTCCTTTACAAACCCCATTTCTATAATGTATCCTAGGCTGGAAAAGGGAGGCTTTGGTTGTACAAGGCACCGCGGGGCACATCGGACATTCTGCCTCAGGAGCAGGGCTATTGGAGATACATTGAGGAGAAGGCGTCCGCTCTGTGCCAGATTTATGGCTATGGGCGTATCGATACCCCGGTTTTCGAGGATGCCCGCCTTTTTATTCGCACCATCGGACCCGGCACCGACATCGTGGAGAAGGAGACATATACTTTCGAGGATCGCGGGGGCAACCCAATGACCCTGCGCCCTGAGGGCACAGCCCCAATTTGTCGCGCCTACATCGAGCATGGCATGCATAGCCTGCCCCAGCCGGTGAGGCTTTATTACTTCGCCTCAATTTTCAGATACGAGCGGCCGCAGAAGGGGAGGTACCGGCAGCATCAGCAGTTTGGCTTTGAGGCCCTGGGCGACAGCGACCCTGCTTTGGATGCAGAGGTGATCGACATGGCTTGGCAGTTGCTTGCCTCTTTGGGCTTGGGCAACCTTTGCCTGCTGCTAAACAGCATTGGCTGTAAGTTGTGCCGCCCCAATTATCTGGACAGGTTAAAGGGCTATTACGGGGAGTATGTCTCTCGCCTCTGCCCCGATTGCCGGGAGCGGCTGAGGAGGAATCCGCTGCGCCTTTTGGACTGCAAGAAACCATCGTGTTATGGCATTGCTGAGGCTGCTCCCCGAAGCATGGACCATCTTTGCCCTCAGTGCAAACAACATTTCCAAAGTGTTATCCGCTATCTCTCTCTTTTGGGGATACCCTTTGAGCAAAACCACCGCCTAGTGCGGGGGCTGGATTACTATACCAGGACCGTCTTTGAGGTCCAGCCCCAGGGTGAGGAGGGGGCGCAGAGCGCCCTGGGTGGCGGGGGACGCTACGATGACCTCATCGAGGAGCTGGGAGGCAGGCCGACCCCGGCCATTGGCTTTGCTGCCGGGATGGACAGAATTGTGCTCAACATGAAAAAGCAGGGGGTTTCACCCCCAATCGCCTCTGGCTTTAAGATATTCGTCGCCTATCTGGGAGAGGAGGCGAAGGCTGAGGCAGTTAAGCTAACAGCGGAGCTTCGCCGCTCTGGAATTGCGGCGATATCCAGCCTTGGCGATAAGAGCTTGAGGGCGCAGCTGAGGCAGGCTAATGCCCTGGGCGTGGCATATGCCCTTATCCTAGGCGAGGAGGAGGTAAAGAGCGGCACCGTGGTGCTTCGCGATATGGCAAAGGGGGAGCAAAAGACAGTCTCAAGGGATGAGGTGGCTGGCATTTTGGAGAAGGCGGAACATTAAGATTTGACGCCTGAGCTCGAAAAAGGGCCTAGGTTTGAAAGAAAGGCCGCCTGTGGTATAATATTCCAAAGCCCCGGGTGGGGCTTTTTATGCTGAGCGTGGATCATGCTGGATAAACTGGAGTCGCTTGAAAGGCGTTACGAGGAGTTGAATGCCCTTATGGCCCAGCCTGAGGTTGCCGCTGACTACGAGCGCCTTCAGAGCCTGGCTAAGGAGCAGGCGGCCATCGCCGACCTGGTGGCAAAGTATCGGGAGTACAAGAAAACCAGCCACACCCTTGAGGAGACGCGCTCCATGTTGGGCAAGGGCTTGGATGCGGAAATGGCGGCGCTGGTGAAGTCGGAGATAGAAACCCTCAGTGCGCGCCGCCAGAGTCTGATGAAAGAGATCGAAAAAGCCCTTCTCCCCAGGGATGCCAACGACGAAAAGGATGTCATTGTTGAGATTCGCGCCGGTGCTGGTGGCGATGAGGCTGCTCTTTTTGCTGCTGACCTCTTCCGCATGTATACCCGCTATGCTGAGTCTAAAGGATGGCAGGTTGATGTTATTGACAGTAACCAGAGCGGCATTGGTGGCTTCAAGGAGATCGTGTTTGAGGTCAAGGGAAGGGGTGCTTATAGCAGATTGAAGTATGAGCGCGGGGTGCACCGGGTGCAGCGCGTGCCCATCACTGAGGCTAGCGGTCGCATTCACACCTCAACCGCTACTGTCGCCGTTCTGCCTGAGGCGGAGGAGGTGGAGGTGGAAATCAACCCCGATGACTTGAAGGTGGACACCTTTCGGAGCAGCGGTCATGGGGGGCAGCATGTGAACAAGGTAGCCACTGCAGTGCGCATCACCCATCTTCCCACCGGTATCGCGGCTACCTGCCAGGATGAGCGCTCCCAGTTGAGAAACAAGATAAGGGCTATGGCGGTGCTCAGGGCTCGCATCCTCGATCGAGAGCGGCGCCGCCAGGAGCAGGAACTAGCCAGGGAGCGCCGGGCTCAGGTAGGTAGCGGGGAGCGCTCGGAGAAGATCCGCACCTATAACTTCCCCCAGGATCGGGTCTCTGATCACCGCATTGGACTCACCCTTCATAATCTGGAATCCATCCTTGGCGGGGAGCTGGATCCCCTAGTCGATGCTCTGGCCACTGACGATCAGGCGAAACGGTTGGAGGAACAGCTGGTTTGACCCTCAAGGAGGCGCTGCACCAGGCGTCAACGACCCTTGCCTCTGCCGCGATCGAAGATGCCCCCCTGGAGGCAGAGCTGCTTGTGATGCATCTCTTGGGCATCGACCGCGCCCAACTCTATTGCCGGCTGGAGGAGGAACTCTCGCCCAGCGATGTCCATGGTCTAGATCAACTCCTGAAGCGTCGCCTTGGCCGTGAGCCCATAGCCTACATCATCGGTCACCGCGAGTTTTTCGGCAATGATTTCTATGTTGCTCCCGGGGTGCTCATCCCGAGGCCGGAAAGCGAGCTCCTGGTGGAAAAAGCCCTCAATTTTGTGGTCAGCCAGTTTCCCCACCGAGACCCAATCATTGCTGACATCGGCACCGGCAGTGGCGCCATCGCCATTTCCCTGGCCTTGCTCCTGCCCCGCGCCAGAATCTATGCCACTGACATCTCCTCTCGCGCCCTGGAAATAGCGGCCACCAACTGTAACCGACACCAGGTTCGAGGCCGGGTTCATCTCATAGAGGGCGACTTCCTCGACCCCCTCCCTGAGCCTGTGGACATCATTATAGCCAATCTCCCGTATGTCAAGAATGCTGATTTGAGTCAGCTTAGCGCTGAGATAAGGCAGTTCGA
>Ga0315296_10002617_pt1 | contig 15306 bp, 23 predicted proteins | sample YL17G14_18_MG_FD_203921 | JGI IMG/M metagenome (GOLD analysis project Ga0315296, IMG submission 203921) | Sediment microbial communities from Yellowstone Lake, YNP, Wyoming, USA - YL17G14_18 | ecosystem: Environmental > Aquatic > Freshwater > Lake > Sediment | place: USA: Wyoming | collected... | reverse complement strand
ATTGAATTTGAAAATAAAAAGGCTAAAATCAATAAACAAGTTTATTTGTTTTTAGGATTAAAAACTACTAATGAGTTGCCCGGGGCGAATGGCGGAGGCGGTACGCCTAGCGCATACCTTAAAAATCCCAAGGATATAGCACTAGTTTTAGCAAATGTCGAAGATAATTCAATTAATGTAGATCTTACATTTAAAAAGAAAATAAAAATCAATTAAATATAAAAGCTCGGTATAATGCCGGGCTTTTATATTAGAAGAGGGCTTAAACAGGAAGTTCTATAATGAGTAAGGATAACTTAAGAGATGGCCGAGTAAAGAATTGGTTTTATCTGGAAAATGATCTACTGGACCGTGAAGATTTAACTATTTATGAAAAAACTGTCTATATAGTTATTGCAAGATATGTTAACGGTGAAAATAAAGCATTTCCAAGTTATGAAACCATTGCAAAAAAAGGTAGTATGGCTAAAGTTCAGGCAATGCGAGTAGTGAAGTCTTTAACTAAAAAAGGGCTTTTAAAAAAAGAATCAAGAAGAAACAAAGACAATAAAGGTTCTACATCAAACCTATATACTTTATTAAACCCAAAACCTAAAGATAAAAATAATGATGATAAAAATAAGGGGGTATCTGACAGATACCCCGGGGGTATACCACAGATACCGGGGGTGGTATCTCACAGATACCCTAACAATACCATTATTAAAAAGACCAATTTAAATAACGTTAAGAAGGCCAGCAGAGAAGAGAATTTGGAAAGCTCTAGAGAGGAGACAAAGAAAAAGACAGTAGAAAATGAGGAGGACATTAACGATATTAGGAGAAAAATAAAAGAATCCTTAAAAGGTAAGGGAAAATGTAACTTTACTAAGCCTAAAGACTCTGGAAAGGACAAAGACACTGACTCAAAAGATAAATACTTTAAAAACAGGGTGGTAGAGGAATATCATGGACAAAATAGATGTAGGTCAAGGGGAAAAGAGCTGCTGGCCAAAGAAATAGCAGAAGAGCTAGGGGATAATCACAGCCTGGGAGCATTCCGAACTGTAGTTGATAAAATCTCTGAGCAGCAGATAAGAATATTTTTAAGTATAATAAAGGATACACATCTTACCGGGAAAATTAAAAAAAGTAGAGGTGCTATGTTTATATCACTTGCTAAAGCCCATGCTGTAAAAAATAATATAAATCTTAATTTCAGGTGATTTCACTTAAGAATATAAAATTTAAACTAACTCTTGCTTTAACAGGTGGAAAAACTAAAGATAATATTGATACAGACACATAATCCACTTTTATTATTAGTCCAACCATATACTCCAGATAACCCCTTAGCTTGCAATTGCAAGAAAAATCATAAGTATTGGTGCAATAATCCATCACAGAACCGAGGATAATTCAGCGATTTTCCAATTTCTGAAATTATCTTTTAATTCCTCATATTTTACTTTAACAGAGGATACATCATTAAGGTTAACCCTATTGCAAACTTAAAAAAAATTATGAAGCTTTTACAAACCAGTGTTGTGTAGAATTTGCTATTTTCACTAAAATTAGCATCACGGGTACTTCTGTAAGTACGCCCACAACTGTAGCAAGGGTAGCTCCAGATTGAAGACCAAATAATGAAATTGCAACAGCAACTGACAGTTCAAAAAAATTACTGGCACCAATCATTGCAGCCGGAGCTGCAATGCTAAAATTAAGTTTCCATAATTTAGCCCAACCATAAGCAATAAAAAAAATTAAAAAAGTCTGGATAATAAGGGGTACTGCAATCATTAGTATGTGCAGTGGATTTGCCAGTATTATCTTTCCCTGAAAAGCAAATATTATAACCAAAGTTAGAAGAAGCCCGGTTATAGTTATATTATTAAATTTTTTTATAAAAATATTTTCAAAATAATCAAGTCCCTTCCTTTTTACTATAAGAAGCCTCGAGATATAACCTGCAGCAAAAGGGATTACTACAAATAAAACTACTGATAAAAATAAAGTATTATATGGTACCCTTACATTACTCACACCCAGGAGAAATGCCACTATGGGAGTGAAGGCAAAAAGTATAAAAATATCATTTACTGCAACTTGAACCAAAGTATAAGCTGCGTCCCCTCTGCATAGATAGCTCCAGACAAAAACCATTGCAGTACATGGTGCTGCACCAAGAAGGATCGCACCTGCAAGATATTCAGTTGCAAGACCATCTGGGATAAAATTTTTAAAAACAACTTTGAAAAAAAACAAAGCTATTGCATACATTGTAAAAGGCTTTATAAGCCAGTTGGTTACAAGCGTAACTGTTAAACCCTTTGGTCTTTTAGTAGCTTTAACTATACTTGAAAAATCAATTTTTAACATCATAGGATAAATCATTAGCCAAATTAGTATAGCTACTGGTATTGAAACATGTGCATATTCAAGTTTACTTAAGAAGTCTGGTATGACTTTTGCATATCTTCCAATTACTACTCCAACAACAATACATAGTATTACCCAGACGGAAAGATACTTTTCAAAAAAACCTATACCCCTTCTTTCATCCTGGCAACTTTTATCTACTGCCATTTCAAAAAACTCCTTTCAATTGATCTTATGATAAAATTAGATTAAATTATAACTATATATAAATATTTCAATATATTTCTGAATTCAAATTGCCATTAAATTTTTCATATTAAAGTTTTCTTTTTATCTCAAAAAGGATTTCTTTTATATTATATGACTGCCCAATGCAAGCTACTTCATCTCCCACAGCAATTATCGGAAGTGCACCTAACCCAAATGATTGCAGTAATTTAAGAATTTGCGAATGCTGTTTCCAATTTTTAGTTTTTTTGATATCCAATATCTCTACTGTAGCATCCAGGTTTTTTTCAATATCACTCTTTAATGAAAGCACCTCTTCCTCGCTTTGGCCAATCGGCCCACAGCAGCTTCCCTGAGGACCACAAGGAAATTCCTGTTGCATGGTAAAAATTTTTATTGATTTGCTATTATTTTGCATATTATTACCCTCCATATCTTAATTTCTGATGTATTCTAATTTTTTTAAATAATTATCTTTAGACTGATTATTTTTAAAAATAACTTCTCCTGCAAGCTTAAGTTTTTCTAATCCTGTAGGCTCATCCTTAAAAAGTGGAATTTTAATCATAGGTACTTTAAATCTTTCTTTAATCTCCAACAAATATTTTTTTTGTTGCTTTTTTCTATTTTTAAAAAAGGTATTGTTCCCGTATTCTTGCGGTAATATATAATTAACAGCTACCAGCGCGGTATTAATACCCACTTGCTTCTTTAAATCTTCGGATGCCCGCCATGCCTCAATTATCGGGGTATATTCGGGATACATGACAAAAATAAATGTACTTTTTTTACTATTTCGCATAGTTTCGATGACATTATTATATTTATTTTTTGTATCTTCCGATGTTTTTTTTGCCAAAGAACCTAAATCAATAAAACCTTTCCAGTCAGTGGGAAGCTCAAGCAACCTGAGAGTATGCCCGGTTGGTGCAGTATCAAATATTACTACATCATATCCATTTGACTCAAAATAGCTCATGAATTTTTCAAACGCTGACATTTCCTCCGCGCAGGGTGAATTCAAGTCTTCTTCAATAGATTTTTTAGTTTCTATGTCCTGATCTTTAACGGCTTCCAAAATCCTCTTTTTATATTCTTTCAGAGCTTTTTTCTGATCTATTCTTGCAGCAAACAAATTATCTACACCTATAATTTCTTTTGGAGTATGTGTAATTTTTTGTCCAAAAATATCATTTAAATGAGAAGCCGGATCAGTTGTAACTATTAAAGTTTTTAAACCTCTCCTGGCTAAATAAACAGAAGTTATGCATGCTATGGAACTTTTACCAACTCCGCCTTTGCCGGTAAAGAAAATATACCTGGTTTCATTTTTTTCTGGGTAGAATAAATCATAAATGTCTTTTGCCTCATCTGTTATTTTAAATTCATCTATATCTTCAAAGGCATTTTTATTGGATAAATCAGTTACATCTTCTTCTTTTTGTCCATCATATAAAAATCTGCCTACGTTCCCCAATAATCTTATTCCTGATAATTCAGTTTCCCTTAAGGGATAAAATATTTTATTTAAATATTTAAATTTTTTTTCAATTTTTTCAACTTTTGCTGATTCTTCATCTTTTTTCTTTTCAAAAAAACTATCTGTAATTGCTTCTTCAGGCAGTAATCCATTTACAATAAGAGCACTTGTTTTAATACCTAGTTTAGAAATTTCTTTAATGCTTCTTTTTGTTTCAAGTATTGAAGAATCCTCTGGTTTTAAGACAAATATAAAAGAAGTTTTGTTTTTATCCTGGAGATAGGTAATGGCTTTCTCATATTTTAATTTTGCACTTTGCAAAGATGCTCCAGGTCCTATACAGGTTGAGGCACTTTTTTGCAATGTTTCACTCCAGCTGGAAGGAAGCTCCAGAAGCCTGATGGTATGTCCGGTGGGGGCTGTATCAAATATTACAACATCGTATTGCGGCTCATCCATGTATTCAATAAATTTATCAAAAGCAGCTACCTCTTCAACGCAAGGACTATTTAACTGTTCTTTTATCACCTGAAGACTTTTTTCATCTAAAATCTCCCTCATTGGCGAGATGATCCTTTCCCTGTATACATCTGATGCAATGTTGGGATCTATTTCAATAGCAAAAAGATTTTTAACCCCGTCAATCGGAGTAATTTTATGTCCAATTTTTTGCTCAAAAATATCTCCAAGGTTTGGAGCAGGATCAGTTGTTACAAGTATAGTTTTATACCCTTTATTGGCAAGCCAAACAGCTGTAGCGCAACTCATGGTGCTTTTGCCTACTCCGCCTTTGCCGCTAAAAAATATATATTTTGTTTCATTTTTCTGTTTTGGTTCTATCAATCTGTTCATTTAACTCAATCCTTTTTTTAACTAATTTTTTACAATAATATTTTTAACTAATTCTTCTTTAAGCTCATTAAATTTCGGATACTTATTTTTAGCGATAATTTTTCCATTAATTGCAGTTATTGGAAGAATCTCTTTTCCACTTTCTTTGACTAATTGAAAAATTTCCTTATTTTCCAGAAACATCTTTACATCAAAGGACAGGCTTGCCCGGGTAATTTTTAAATCGTTAAACTCCTTATTTATCTTTTTTAGTGTTTTGTTAAATTCTATTAATTCCTTATCTGGTTCAGGACCACAAACTCCTGTGGAACAACACATTGCTCCTTCATATATAATTAAATTATTTCCTGACATTTTAATGCCTCCTTAGCTTATGAAATTATAATAAACTGGCTTACCAACCTGTTCGTTTTTCAATATCTCTATTATCCACTTGTTGCAAGCTTGCCGGAAAAGCCATCGATACATATTGGATACCTATAATTTTTTTGACCTTTTTGAAATTATATTTAAAGGTTGGCTAATACATTCTTCCATGTTTGATATATCTGCCGAAAAAAAATTTTCTTTTCGCAAATGCTTTTTGAAACTTTCAAACAAATTTTCTTCAATTTTATTCTTTGGCTCAGCTAGAGAATAATAAACCCATGTTCCTTCTCTCCTACATCTTACTAAACCTGAATATCTTAAAATAGTAAGATGACGGGATACTTTGGCCTGGGAAAGAACTAATGCTGCCTCAATCTGACAGACACATAGTTCTTTCTCAGAAAGTAAAACTACTATTCTCAAACGTGTCTCATCTGCAAGTGCTTTAAATAAATCAACATACTGCTGCATTTTCCTCTCCTATATACTTATAATCGATTATTCATATATAATAATCAAATAAAAATTGATGTCAAGAAAAATCTTTAATAATTAAATTAATAGTTTAAAAACAGACACAAAATACAAAGGCAATTTTTAGTTATATTATTTTTTTATTTTTCGTTTGTAAAGAATCATCTTTACTAATTTATTTGGTAAAAATACTCAAGAATTATTTTAAAATAAAATGCCAATCAGCCAGTTTGTACAACCTGGTCCTATTACTTTAATTTCCATTTTTACTTCCTTTCATAATAGAATTTCTTATTTAATTAAAAATTAAATAATCTTATTGATAAATCTAAATATATAGATATAATAGTATATAAAACTTTTTATTTTAATTAAATTATTTTTTTATAAGGTAATTAAATTGATAAATCTTAAAAAAATAATAAAGATTTTAAAAGCATTATCTGATGAAAGCAGGATAAGGATAATTGCACTTCTTAAAGAAAGAAATAGTTTATGTGTCGGTGAAATAACTCAGATTATAGGACTTTCTCAACCGACTATATCATCCCATTTAAAAAAGCTGCATTATGCAGAAATTATAACTTATTCTAAAGATGGGCTATGGGTTAAGTACGGCCTGGATGAAAATATGGAAAAAGAGATTAAACAATTACTGCATTTAATAACCCAGATATTAAGAGAAGATGAAAGAATTAAATCTGATTTTTCAAGGTCTTTTAAAATTAATAGGGAAATAATATGTAAAAAATAATAAAAATAATGGTAGGGGTGCACTATGAATTTTCAAGAGTATATTTATGACAAATTTATTTTTAAGGTTAAAAATGAAATCTACTATCACAAGGATGGATGCTGGGTTGAAAAGGTTGAAAACATTGCTACTATTGGTGTTACAGATTTTTTTCAAACGTTAAACGGTGATGTTGCTTCTGTTAGCTTATTTGGTATAGGCATAAATTTAAAACAAGGTGACCCTATTGGAGATATAGAAACTATGAAAGTCTCTTTTGAACTGGCTTCACCGGTAAGCGGGGAAATAATAGAGCATAATAAATTATTGGATAATTCTCCTGAGCTTGTAAATTTAAATCCTTATGGTGATGGATGGTTGCTTAAAGTAAAGCTTGATGATTTTGAAAAAGACAAGATAAATTTAATGAACAGCAAAAGTTATTTTGATTTCATGAAATTAAAAGTGGAAGAAGAAGGAGAAAAGTTTAAAAGTGGCCAGTGATAAAAAAGTTTTGGTAGTACCCTGCAGCGGTATAGGAAAACCTATCGGGACAGTCTCAAGAGAGACCACATATGAAATCGTTGAAAATTTAAGAAAAGGAAAAGCTGAAACTGTTTGCCTTGCTCTACTAACATCTCAGGATAAAGAGACAATAGAGAAAGTTAAAAATAATTATTGCATAACACTGGATGGCTGTGCGCGGCATTGTGCTAAAAAGAACACAGAACAGTGCGGCAAGGTTCCAGATAAAAGTTATATGATCTTAAAATTTGCTGCTGCTAACCCTGACAAGAAACCTCAAGGTTTAATTGATATTGGGGATGGTGGTAAAGCACTGGTGGATACAATTTCAGATACAATTGTAAAAGATATTGACAGCTTGTTAGAAGATAAATAACTTGCCGGGAAATAAAAAATAATTACAATGGGGAGTTTTTAATATAATGGATAATGAAATAATAGATAAAACTGAAATTGAAAATAAAAGCAAAAAAGTAGGTATTGTTTCCTGCAGCGGGGAAGATTTGCCCGAAGGTTCTATTTCTAGGCTTGCAACACTTGAGGTGCTTCTGAGGCGTAAACCTTTAGATACTACAACGGTATGTCTGCCTTTATTTATTGCTGGGGGAGAAGGAGACAGACTATTTGCGAAAAACTACCCAACGATTACTGTTGATGGCTGTGAAAAGCTATGTGCTAAAAAAGCTACAGAAAAATATTCCGGTAAAGTAACTCACTCAATAAATGTTAAGGATTTCATAAAAGATAACAAAAAACCTGTTAACAGGCGAAACCTGAATAAGTATGAGAAAGAAATAGCAGAAAAAGTTGCTGATGAAATTTCAAGAAAAGTTGATGATATTTTAAAGGAGCAATAAGTCAGATGGCAGTATATACTTATAAGAATCATTCAAAATGGATTGGCGGCCATAAAGGTTATATTAAAATGGAAAATGGAGTAGCGCTTGATTTTTCCGCTCCTCCGGCACTTCACGGCCACCCAGATGTTTTAACCCCTGAAGATGCCTTCATGGCTGCAGTAAATACATGCTATTTTATGATGTTTATCTGGGCAACAGAGAGATTTAAGATAGATCTTGTTTCATTTGAATGCAAGGCTAACGGAAAAGTAACTGAGTTCATGGACAAGACCTCTATATTTAAAGAAATATTTTTAAAGCTAAAAATTGTTGCAAGGAACACTACACCTGAGAAAATAAACAGTGCAATAAAATCGGCCAGAAAATATAGCCTGGTTGCTGAGTCAATTAAAGCAGAGGTTAAAATAGAGCCAGAAATTAAAATTATTTAGAAGTTTTAACTTAGGCTTTTTATAAAATTAATAAATTGAGTCTTATTAAATCATTAAGGAGATAGAAATAAATTGGAAAAAAAGATAGCTGATTTAGCAGTTTTAGGAGCGGGACCAGGCGGGTATGTTGCAGCAATTAGAGCTGCAAAATTAGGGTTAAAAACAATACTGATAGAAAAAGGTCAGCTTGGGGGAGTTTGTTTAAATACCGGGTGTATTCCTACAAAGGCTCTGCATTATGTTTCCCAGAGTATAGAAGAGCTAAAAAAATCCAGTATCTTTGGCATTAATATAGCAGATTGGAACATAGATTTTCAAAAAGTGATGGAAAGAAAAGATTGGGTTATAAATGCTCAAAGAAAAGGAATACAGTATCATCTAAGTAAAAATAAAATAGAACTTGTAACTGGTAAAGGAAAACTAACTGATACTAATAAGATTATTCTAACAGACACTACAGGGAATAATATTGAAATAACCGCTAAAAGTATAATTATTGCAACAGGTTCATCTGCAAAAAGTATTTCACCATTTGATTTTACCAAAGAAGGTATTTTAGATAATGTGAAAATTCTTTCTTTAAAGGAGCTGCCTTCTTCAATCCTTATTGTTGGGGCAGGTGTTATAGGTTGTGAATTTGCCAACATATTTGCTACCCTTGGAAGTAAAGTTACATTAATTGAGGTTTTACCAAGGATACTTTCTACTGAGGATGAAGATGTTTCTAAGGTTATTCATAAAAATTTTTTAAAAAAAGGAATAAATGTATATTTAAATTCAACGGCACAATCTTTGGATATAAAAAATAATAAATATGTTTGTAATTTAAATAATGAGGAAAGCCTAACTGTAGATAAAATACTGGTTGCTATTGGTAGGAGCCCTAATACAGATGATATTGGAATTGAAAATTCCGGGATAGTAACAGATAAAGGATTTATAAAGGTTGATTCGCATCTTAGAACCAGTATACTTTCAATATATGCGATTGGCGATGCAATAGGTGGATATTTGTTAGCACATGTTGCTTCAAAAGAAGGTAAAGTTGCAGCAGAAAATATAGCTGGTAAGGAAATAGAAATGGATTACAAGGTAATTCCATGGGCTATTTTTACATCTCCTGAAATTGGTACAGTGGGACTAAATGAGAAACAAGCTGCAGAAAGAAACCTAAAGGTTCGTGTTGGTGTCTTTCCCTTTATGAACAGTGGAAAAGCTCATATATCTGCAGAAACAGAAGGTTTTGTGAAGATAGTATCTGATGAGTCTTCTGGTGAAATACTTGGTGCGCAGGTAATTGGTCCAAGAGCTTCGGATCTTATACATGAGGTTGCAGTTGCAATGAAGGGAGAGATGACAATTGATGAATTGGCTAGTGCTGTATATTCACACCCAACACTTTCTGAGGCAATTATGGAAGCAGCAGAAGATTGTTTTGGACTTGCAACGCATATAAGCAGATAAAGTATAAACTGATATCAATTAAAAATAACTTACTAATAAAATAACCTTGTTAAATGTGGAGGAAATCATGAATGACAAAGTAAAAATCGAAATATTTGGTATTAAAAATCAGCCAGCAGGTGGCGGCTGCTGCAGCTGTAGTGGCAATTGTGGACCCGTACAAACTATTGGTGAACAATATGAAGAATTAATTCAATTTTTAAAGGAAAAAAACTTAAGTGATAAGGTTGATATAAAATTTATAGAAATTAATAAAGAAAATTTAAAAAAATATGTAGAAATAAATAAATTGCTGGAAGAGGGGTACTATCTGCCCTTGACTTTAGTAAATGGATCATTAAAACTTTATGCTCTAGAATCTAATGAAGTAATTTATGATGAAATAAAAAAATCTTTAGCTTAATAATCAATTTAAAAATGTGATTAATGAAAATTTATAAAAAATTATTAGAATAAGAAAAAAATATTTAGAAATGGAGAAATAAAATAATGGTTAAAACAAAAGTTGAGGCAGGGATATGCGGATTTGTAACAGAAATAGAAGCTAATTCAGAAGACTCGCAACATGTTTTTTTAAAGGTAAAAACTGACTGTGAGAAAATAAATAATTTAGGACAGAAACTAACCACTTATGATGCATATAATGAAATAAGAGATGGCTTTGATGGAGAACTTTTCAAAGTAATAAGAGAGGAACTTAAGGGTTGTTGTTCAGGATGTGCAGTTCCGGTTGGATTATTTAAGTCAATGCAGGTAGCTGCAATGGTTGCATTGCCTAAAAATATATCAATAACAATAACAAAATAAATTTTTTTGGAAAGGTTTATAATTATGCAAATTTTTGATTTAGACTCTATGGATACATTTCCATATAATGAACGAGATAAGAACGTATTTTTTAAAGTTGAAGAATTTAAAACAAGAATTATTAGAATCCTGCCTGGTGAAAACATACCAGAATGTGAAATGGCCTCTTATGTAATTTTTATCGTTTTAGAAGGTGAAGCAGATATAACAGTAAATACAGATAAGGCTACTTTAGTGAAAAATCAATGCCTAGTAACAGACCCTTCAATAATCTCAATGCAATCAAAAAATGGTGCAAAAATTATTGGCATTCAAGTAGTTAAAAATTTATAAACAGATTGGTAGAAAATTTTAAATAGTTTTAGTATTAGAATTTGAACAATAAAAATAAAAATTTAAATTATTCTTTTAGTTTTAATCTCAGTTCTAAGGAGAGATTAGAGCTAGAAATTATTGTTTTAGATAAAGATAAAAAATCTGCTTTAAATTTTATGAGAAAGCATAATTTTATTTTAAATGAAACAGAGTCGCTTAAATATTGTACTGAGTGGTTAAAAAAAATAAAGAAAGGTGAACAAGAAAAACTAAAAATTAAGTTTTCTGATAAAGGTCCAAGGATAAATATTTAAAGAAATTTTTTATTTTAAGTAGATTTTATGCATAGCTCTTTTTAAATTATCAATGCGAAAATAATTTTATTTATTAAACCTGTTTATATTTATAATTATTAAAAAATGGAGGTTATTTCTATGAATACTGAAGATAAAAAAATAGCAATTGTAGCCTGCTCCGGAGCAGCTAACACGGGTCAAACTGCAAATGAGGTAGCAACAAATTTATGCGCTAAATCAGAGGAATATACCATGGTGTGTCTGGCAGCTTTAACACTAAACCATAAGAATTCCTTAGATAAGGTTGCTAATGCCAAAAAAATTGTGGTAATTGATGGCTGCCCAGTTAAATGTGCTTCTCAGATTGTAGCAAAATTTACTGATAAAAAGCCTGATTTGGATATCCAGATTATGGAAGAATATGGAATAAAAAAAGTTTCCAAACCCTCATTCGAAAAAGAAGATGTTAATAGGATAGCCAAAGATATTGAAGATAAAGTAAAGAGTTTATAAAAATTTACAGGATATGATTAAACACGTAAAGGATAAAACCGTAATAAGCTTAAACCCGGAAGAGTATTATCAGCTGCAGGAGATTTTAATAGACGAAGATAAGGAAAAAGCCCTTTCTTTTGTTAAAAATGTACTGGGTAAAAAAATTAAGGAAATAGAAAGGCCTAAATGTGTACCTGTATTTGAAGCAAGCTACAAGCCTGGGCAGAAAGATGAGTTTAAAAATAAACCCTAAAAATTTTAATTCTTTATTTTTATTACAGGTATTATGATTTCTTAGTTTAGATTTTTTATTATAGACATATTAAGGACAATGGGAAATTATATTTTTAACGGAGCTATATATATTGTAGCTATAATATTTTTAATAATCTCTTTTATAAAAAGCAGGCAAAAAACAAAAAAAGCTTTAATAAAAGCATGGAATTCATTTAAAAACATACTTCCTCTGCTTTTGGGTGTTATTCTTCTTATAGGTCTTATGCTTGCCATACTTGATACCAAACTTATAAGTAGAATAATTGGAGAAAAGTCAGGAGCATTTGGTGTTTTATTAGCTTCAATAGTCGGTTCTATTACCCTGATTCCAGGTTTTATTGCTTTTCCTACTGCAGCGCTGCTTTTAGAAAGTGGGGCTGGATATGTTCAAATTGCAGCATTTGTACAGACTCTTATGATGGTGGGAATTGTAACTCTTCCAATGGAGATAAAATATTTTAATAAAAAAGTTGCAATACTTAGAAATGTGATTTCATTTATTCTATCGATTGGAGTAGCCTACTCAATCGGGTTTATTCTTGGAATATGGAGATGAAAGATTAAAAAATTGAATCAAAATAACAAAAAAATTTTTAATTTAAAAAATTTCTTAAAACAATACTTGTTTTTTATAATCACAATTGTACTGCTAGGCATTCTTTTTATCTTTAAGTTTGATGCAGGTCTTAAAGCAACTGATGTAATAATTTACAGTTTTAAAGAAATGCTCCTTGTGCTGCCACCCATATTTATATTAATTGGCCTACTTGATGTGTGGATACCAAAGGAAACTATGATTAGGTTGATGGGAGAAGGATCAGGTTTTAAGGGTATTCTTCTTGCATTCTTATTTGGAACAGTTGCAGCAGGACCGTTATATGCAGCTTTTCCTGTTGCAATAGTTTTTATGAAAAAGCATGTAAAATTTTCAAACATAATAATCCTGATTGGGGCATGGTCCGCAACAAAAATTCCTATGCTTTTATTTGAAATGTCAGCGCTGGGATTTAAATTTGCCTTGTTAAGACTTGCTTTAAATATACTTGTTATAATAATAATTGCTTATATTATGGGAATATTAATTAAAAAGGATGAAGTTAATGCAATGTATAAAAAAGCAGAAGATTTTTAGGTTATTGTAATTATAAAGACATATGACGGAGGATAAATGAGTAAAAACAAAAAGATCATAAATATTTTATTGGCAGCAATTTTATTGATAACTTTAAATTTCTTATTTATTCTAAATGGCTGCTCAACCAGTAACACCACTGATCAAATCATGGAAGAAAGCCAAAGCAATAGTTTAAAAAATATATACCAACGCTTTATTGGATCTGGTAAACCATCAATACTTGTCTTTTCCTATGATGCTGATTGTTGTGCTACTACTAAAGCATTTTTTGATGATTATAATGGCACAGCCAAAAAAATATTGGAAGAATATAAGAGTAAATTTAATACCTTATTTATAAATACAGGCATTCTGGATAAAAATAATATGGACACTGTTATTGAGATTGCTAAGCAAAATCAGGTTTTAAATCTGCCTTCAATTCTTATACTGGATAAAACAGGTAAAACCTACAAGGTTATTGAAGGTCCTTTTGATGAAACTGACGCAAGAAAAGTTTTAGACGGGATGTAAAAATGATTAATTTAGATGCAGATGCAACTTTATTTGTAACACTTGCTATAGTATTTTCAACTGGTTTTTTAAGTGGCCTAAGTCCGTGTACATTGCCGACTGTGGTATTTATTACAGCATATGTTGGCGGAGAAAAAATTAACACCAAAAAGAGAGGTTTTATATTATCCTTAGCATTTATACTTGGTATTGCTTTTATGCTGTCACTTCTTGGAATATTTGCAGGCCTGATTGGAAAAATAATTGCAAATACACAGGTACTTTATTATATTATTGCAGGCATATTATTGATTATGGGGCTATGGCTATTAAAAGTATTTAAATTTATACCGAATTATAGTTTTTCAAAAATAAATCCTAAAAAAGGAAGCGGAATATTAGGTGCATTTTTGCTTGGGATACCCTTTGGTATTGCAGCCTCACCTTGTACCTTTCCAATCACTCTTTCAGTGCTTGCTTACTCTGCAATAAAAAGAAGTATATTTTTTGGAATGCTTATGATGTTTACATTTGCCATAGGTCGAAGTATACCTTTACTTGCAGTAGGTACTTTTACAGGGCTTTTAAAAAATATGAAAGTACTGGTTAAATATCAAAACATTATAGAAAAAGTTGCAGGGATAATACTAATACTTCTTGCTGGTTATTTTATCTGGCAAGCTTTAAATATAAAATTCCAGTTTGTTTAATAAAAATCAAATCTTGAAAACATTATGCTTAAAGTAAAACCGCATCCTGATTATCCTCCTGAAGAGGGAAGATACATAAGGGGAAATGATGCCTCTCCGGCAGCAGTTGCAATAATTCTAAATTGTGAAGCAGATAAAATTCCGCTGGAGCTTACAAAACTTGTCAGGGTCGGAGCTGAAAGCGGTGCAGCATTATCAGGAACTGTGCAGACTGAAAATATTGGATTTGAGAAAATAGTATGCAATATTGTTGCAAATCCAAATATTAGGTACTTGATTTTAGGTGGACCTGAATCCGAAGGCCACCTGACTGGCGAGGCGCTTAAAGCACTGATGCAAAATGGTATAGACGATAAAAAAAGGATTATCGGAACAAAAGCTCCTCATCCCTTTTTATATAATATACCAGTTGAGTTTGTTGAAAGATTCAGAAAGCAAATCACTCTAATTGATCTCCAGTTTGAAGGTGACCCTGAGATTATAAGAAAAGCTGTATGGTCATGCTACCAGGAAGAACCAGTTGAGTTTAGAGGTTACAGTCTATACGATACTGGAGCTTATCCTGAAGAGCCGTTAAGTGGAAAAATAACATGGCGTGTAACTATGCCTTGGGCTGAACCTGAAGATGAAAAAGAAAAAATTGCACTGGAAAAAGCTAAAGAATTACTCAATAAATTGAAAGCTAAGTATAAGCAAAAAGATCATTGAGTTATCTTCTATTTACCCATAAACAGGTGGCCACAGGATGAAAGGCCCAGAGAAAAACTTATAAAAAAGGGACCTGAATATCTTTCTGATTGTGAACTTTTAGCGATAATACTTAGAACAGGAGTAGGGAACAGTAAAGAAAAATTTTCTGCTCTTGATCTTGCTAAAAAAATACTGGCCGAATACAGCAGCCTAAAGAATCTGCTGGATTTATCGCTTTCGGAGTTTTTAAAAATTAACGGAATCGGAAGAGCAAAGACAGCTCAGGTAATGGCTGCACTTGAGCTGGGTAAAA
>Ga0315296_10002614_pt1 | contig 15315 bp, 13 predicted proteins | sample YL17G14_18_MG_FD_203921 | JGI IMG/M metagenome (GOLD analysis project Ga0315296, IMG submission 203921) | Sediment microbial communities from Yellowstone Lake, YNP, Wyoming, USA - YL17G14_18 | ecosystem: Environmental > Aquatic > Freshwater > Lake > Sediment | place: USA: Wyoming | collected... | reverse complement strand
ACGGCCTAGTGGGTCTGAGAAAGGCAAAAGAGGAGAACCCTGACCTCCTCATCCTGGATGTTATGCTACCGGGGATAGATGGCTTTGAGGTTTGCCACCGTCTGCGTGCTGAGTCTCAAACTGCCCACTTACCCATCTTAATGCTCTCAGCTAAGGGGCAGGCTGCTGATAAAGCCACCGGGCTTCAAGTCGGGGCAGATGAATATCTCACCAAGCCGGTAGAGCGCTCAGTGCTGTTAAGCAAAATAGAAGCTTTGCTGGCGGCAAAGTAATTACCCGCCAGATTTGCTATAGAGGATACCCTCTATAGTCTTGAGTAGCTTGTCAAAGTCACTAGATTTAGTGAGAAACTCAGTGGCACCTATTGATAGGGACTTAACTCTACCTCCATCGATTTCAACACCGGTCATCACTACAATAGGTATTTGAGCAGTGTCTGGCTTGCGCTTCAGTGCCTTCATGACTTCATACCCATCCATCTCTGGCATCACTATGTCCAGGAGGACAAGGTCGGGAAGGTGACCTTTGACCATTTCTAGTGCTTCTTTGCCATCGTGAGCGGCATAAATGAAGAAGCCTCTCTTTTCCAGTCTATATTTTAATGACTTGACCAGAGATTTGTCGTCATCTACCACTAGTATCGTTTTTTGAGCATCTCGTAGCAATCGGTTTATCTTGTCGGTTAGCGCCTTTATGGTAAAAGGTTTGGTCACAAAGTCATTTGCTCCCAGCTTGTACGCTTTCTCTTTTTCTTCCACTACGGAGAGGACTAGTATGGGTATATCTTTGGTATCAGGGTCATTTTTAAGCACAGCCGTCACGTCCAACCCACTTATGTCAGGCATCATAATGTCTAGGGTTATTAGGTCGGGGTGGTGTTCCCTGGCTAGGTCTATCGCCTCCTTGCCCCCTGAGGCTTCAAGCACGCGATACCCGCTATTGGTAAGTTCGTGTTTCAGGAAGCGGCGAATGTTGGCTTCATCATCCACCACCAGAATTGTCTTGCCTCCTTTAATAACAACCTCGGCTTCTTCCTTCTTAGCTTCTGGTGCTTCTGCCCCTGTCTTCAGCGTGATAGGTAAGGTGAAGAGGAAGGTGCTGCCCTTGCCCAGTTCGCTCTCTACCCAAATCTTGCCCCTATAGTGCTCTATTATCTCTTTGCAGATTGGCAGACCCAAGCCAGTTCCCTTAGGTTTACCTGTCAGCGTATCCCCCACCTGTTTGAACTTCTCAAAAATAGTTTGGTAATTTTCGGGGGCAATACCGATGCCGGAATCGGAGACCGAAACCATTACCCTGTCAGAGTCTGCCTCTGACCTACTTCCGTTGAGAGTTTGCGCCTTCACCTGAATCATCCCCCCCTCGGGGGTGAACTTGATGGCATTGCTGAGCAGGTTGGTTACTACCTGCACCAGTCTGTCCTTGTCACCCCATATGTTCGGCAGGTCATGGTCTAAATCGGTGTCTACTCTCAACTTCATCTGGATGGCGAGGGCTTGGGTAGCATTCATCGCTGTCTGAATAACCTCAGGTAGCGATAGTTCAACCGTTTCCCACTGCATCCGCCCCGCTTCAATCTTGGCGAGGTCAAGGAAATCATTTATCAGCCGAGTCAGGCGGTCGCTTTCCTCATTGATGATGCCTAAGAACTCCCTTTGAGTTTCTCTGTCTTCATCGTAGCTCAGGAGAATCTCGGAGAAGCTCTTTATTGAGGTGAGAGGCGTCCTCAGTTCATGTGATACCGTGGAGAGGAAATTGTCCTTCATTTGGTCTAGTTCCTTTAGTTTTTCGTAGGCGACCCGTAGTTCCTCTACCTTCTGCTTAAGTGCCTCCTCCATCCGCTTGCGCTCGGTGATGTCCTCATAAATCACAAAGTAATCGCCAGTTTCTAATGTTACGGGTCTAAATTGTATTATCTTTTCTGAGCCGTCTTTGCATGTCACGGTATATATCTGCGGTTTTACCTCGCCACGTTTTGATAACTTTACATTGGTATTCCAGGTTGCGATGACTTGCTTTCTATATTCTGAGTCAGGATATGCTTTGGTAAACCATTCTCGCCCCGTAGTAAGGTCCTCCAAGGTGTAGCCAAACATCTCAACGAACTTGGGATTGAGGTATTGGTAACGTCCATCCTTTTTGAGCATTGACACTCCCAGTGGGGATTCTTCTACCAGCGCTTGGAACCGTTCTTTTGCCCGGCGCAGTTCCTCCTCTGCCCGCTTGCGCTCGGTGACGTCTTCAAACATAGTAATAGCACCAATTACCTTACCATCTTTGAAAAGAGGAACTCCCTTCACATTGCGATAACAATCAGTGCCCGCGGCTGTAGTGGGGAAATGCACACCCTCTAAATCAAAAGGCTCTCCTTTAAGCAGCCTTGCATATGTTTCAGAAAGCCTCGCGTTTACCATAGTCAGGTGCGTTACGATATTTTGTCCGAGGTAGCCTTTTCGGGTGGTTTTACCCTTGCCTACGTTAATTATGTGATAAGGATTAACGTCGACCATTTTACCATCTTTATCCAACAAGATAATTGATGCAGGGACTTTGTCAAATATAAATCTGTATCTTTCCTCGGATTCTCTTAGCGTCTCCTCCATCCGCTTGCGCTCGGTGATGTCCATGAAGTTTCCCAGAGTTGCCCGCTTTCCCCTGTATTGAATGGAGGTGACCGTCTCCGTAGCCCACAGAATCTCCCCACCCTTGACAATATACCTTAACTCGTAAGGGGAAAGGCGATTTCCCTTCAACATTTCCACTGCGTTTTCTCTAACTCGCTCCCTATCTTCAGGATGGACAAGCTCCAGAGATTCCGTATCCAACAGTTCATCTTCGCTAAAGCCCGTGTATTTCTGGAACTGAGGATTAACAAATCGGAACTTCCTATCCTGGACAATGTAAACGCCAACCGGTGAGCTATTGGCTAAGGTTCTGTAGAGTTCCACTGCCTCCTTGCGCTCGGTGATATTGTGCCGCCTATTACCTCTTTCTTTCATGTTCATCCCCTCCTGTTCGGCTCTAGGAGCATCTCTGGCTACAAAGCGGGTTCCCAGGAAAATCGAAGATTTTTCTGGGTGCTTATCACTTATCCCAATAGCTCCTTGACTTTGTCCACAACCATCATAGGGCTGAAAGGCTTGGTCATGAACTCATCGGCGCCAGCATTCAAGCCTTTTTCCCTATCTGCCTCCTGACCCTTTGCCGTCAAGATGATGATGTGAATATCGCTCAAACTTGAATTACTCTTCACCTCTTGACATACTTCATATCCGTTCTTCTTTGGCATCATCACATCGAGAAACATCAGGTTTGGTTTTGACTGCTGGATCTTTATCATTGCGTCTTCGCCGTTGGCTGCTGAAGACACATCGTATCCTTCTTTCCTCAACACGAATGTCAACGATTTGACGACGTTAGGTTCATCATCGACCACTAGTATTTTCCTTTCACACATAGCTGGTGCATCGTTATCCATAATTACCCCCTTTCTCCATTCTAATGAGACCCATCAAGCATCCCCTTTAATTCTTCGTTATCTGGACTTCGAGTCAGTGCCTCTTCTCGGCTTATGACTCCGTTACGGCAAAGTCCAAGAAGCGCCTGATTCGTGGTCTGCATGCCATATTGGGAACCAGTCTGTATAGCATTCGCCAGCTGGTAAGTCCTTCCCTCCCTGATAATATTCCTAACGGCTGGAGTGGGTACCATTACCTCCACAGCGGCAACACGTCCTGAGCCATCCTTTCTCGGTACTAGGGTCTGATAGAGTACTCCTTCAAGTGTAGTAGAAAGCTGTATGCGCACCTGTTGCTGCTGATGGGGCGGGAAGACATCAATAAAGCGATCAATAGCCCGGGGGGCGCTGGGAGTATGGAGAGTGGTGAGAACCAGATGACCGGTTTCAGCGGCAGTCAATGTCGTGGCCATCGTCTCCAGGTCTCGCATCTCCCCCACAAGTATGACATCAGGGTCTTCTCTGAGCGCATGCTTCAGGGCATTGGCAAAAGACCTAGTATCCCTGCCAAGCTCTCGTTGAGAAAATATACAGTTGTTATCTTGGTGCATAAACTCGATGGGGTCCTCAATGGTGATGACCTTACGCTTCGCTTTCTGGTTGAGATAGTTCATCATCGCCGCCAGTGTAGTCGATTTGCCACAGCCAGCCGGCCCAGTGACCACAATTAGGCCACTGGGTTTCAGAGCTAGGCTCTGGCACACCTCTGGTAGTCCCAGCTCCTCAATAGTCGGGATCTGCGCTCGAATCGGCCGACAGGCAAGACTGATTGTACCCCCTTGGAGGTAGGCATTAACTCGGAACCTGCCGATGCCGCTGGCGTGGTAAGCAAAGTCTAACTCCAACTCGCTGGCAAAGGAGCTCCTTTGCTCATCAGTAGCTACCTCCTCAAAGAGCTGCTTCATATCCTCAGGTGTCACCTCGGGCATCTCCTTTTGAGGAACGAGCTCCCCGTTAATACGGAGAACAGGGACTCCTCTGACCTTGAGGTGCAAATCTGAGGCGCCTTTAGTCACTGTCATGCGAAGCAGGTCATCGATGTGCATCTTATCATCCTCTCTTAGTCCTACTTACTGATAACAATGGCGAAAGATATCGCGGTAGTCTCAGTCTCATCAATCTTAGCAATGCGAACCTCAGAGAATCCTACTTGTTTCCCCAAAGCCTCGGTGTAGCTGATGACTTTGCTTGGGTAATCAGTCTCCCCCTCGACAGTGATCTGGTCGACGTCCATCTCTATAGATGTGAAATAGGTCAAAGGTGGAAGGGCACTAGTGACCAATTCTAGATTACTAGTGAAGTCACCTCGCTTACTCAGAATGTACTCGTGTTCCTGTTTTAGAGTTCCCACATCGCCAACTATTTCATTTATAGTATCGTCAAGTTGCTTTGCCTCGTTAAGAGCCAGGCGAGCTTGATGGAGTTCCTGGCTAACCGTGCTCAACCCAGTTTGCAAGCGTATGGTTTCAGCATCAGCCTGACTCTTGACCTGGTACAGGGTAAACAGAAGGCCGATAGCGACTGTTAGAGCCAGAGGGAGAAGTATATATCGCATTGCCACCGGGCGGGCTCTAACCCTATATTTGCCAGACAGTATGTTGAGATTGATATCGTGGAAACCGTTAGCCTCTCCTTTTGAAACCGTCTTCTGCGGCGCCTTTTTGAGAGCAAGACCCATATTGGTTGCATATAGGGCGGCGGGTAAGGCAGGCGGAAATTCCAATGGTGGCACCAATGACTCGACTGGGTATTCAATCTCGGCTTGGATAAGCTTGCTGGTGGTAGCATCAGTTGCTAGCTCTCCGGTCAGCAACAAGGGTGTGGTTGGGCTGAGGGGGTTTTCCTGGTGGCTACTATTATAGAACTTCACTGTTTTTGATAACTCATCGGTTAGCCGCCGAATGTTATCTTCCAGATTCGCCCCTTCCCCTCTTGGTGTTATTGTGTGCATAACAGTGGGAATACCACTAGCTACTAGAACAACATCGAAGCAGTCCGGCTCCAAATCTACTATTAAGGCATCTCCTCGATTGGCTGCCCTAGCCAACGCCAGTGGCTTTAGATCCACGATGTAAGGCTCTACCTCAGCCTCTGCCAATGTCTGAACCACGGCATCGATAAGATTTCGCGGCACACCTAAGACAAAGAAATCCAGCTCATCATGCCTGCCGTCGATAGCTTGCCATGAAAGGTATAGTTCCTCTAGAGGCAGTGGTATTTCCTTCCTCGCTGACCGCTGGATAGCCTCCTCTAGAAGGGCAGACTTCGTCCTGGGCAAGTTCAGAATGCGGTAGGTGAAAGATAGGCCAGTCAGGCTAGTAATGACTCTCTGCTTAGGGACTTTCGTTGATTTAAATAATGCGCTAATGGTTTCCCCTACCGCTTTGGGCTGTAAAATGAATCCGTCTTTGACCAGCCCTGGCGCCAGAGGCATACTTCCCCACTTCTCTACCTGCCTTCCCTTTACCGAGAGAAGCCTTATACTCGTGGCAGTGATATTTAGCGTGACATGCATTTTGTAAATAAGCTCCTTAATCAGAACTCGGAGATTGGGTATAGATAGCCAGCTTCAAGCTACCAGTGACAGGTATAGTTTCCTCCTCAGTCTGCTCAGTGCTCCAGGCGGCACTCAAATTCTCCATGACAAGGGTCACATACTCTCCTTTTTCTAATTGGCTAACAAAAGTCACTAGTTGGGAGAAACTTCCCTCAACCGCTACAGTAAGCCGCAAAACATGATAACTATGTTCCCCAACCGTCTCTATTGACCACGGTTGGGTTGCCATAGGAATAGCCTTAACCCCGCAGGCCTCGGCCAATTCAAGGGTAGTATTGATGACTTGGGTGGTGTCTATCTTGCTGGGGAATGAACTTTGCTCGGCAGCGAGCAAGGTTTGAGCCGCGGCTAATCGCTGTTCCAGGTCCTGAGGCGGCTTGGGTATTTCTCTAAGTGTTTGGGTAACCTCAGCGATCTGGGAAGTCAACGCTTGGTGCTCCTTGCGCTGCTTGAGATAGCTCATCCCAAGGAGGCAATAGACCACCAGTAAGATAATAATGAAGATGGTGATGAGTAGGCTTTTCCTACCCAGAATCGTTCTCCCTACCTGTGCTTTTATATTTATAGTGCCAGGACTGAGGTGGTTTATTCTATTTGCCATGAGATTACCCTCGTTGCTAGGTAGCTAGCAGTTGCCCTTACTGTGGTGGTACGGTCACCCTTCTGTGCCCTAATATCATAACTGGCGATGGGATAGGTGATGATGATTGTGCCTGGACCATAATATGGTATTTCCTTACCCTTTTCGTTATAGGTGCGGGTTTGAACCTGAATTTGCTGGTCGGGTTGACCTGGGCTGACCGGTCCGACCGCTGCGGTGTAGGGGGAGCTTCCGTACGGATTGGGTGACCCGCTCAGTTGAATCCTGACAATAGGCGCAGCACAGGCAACTACAACCATGACGAAGCCCGTATCTGTTGCCCGGAAGGGGTAATACACCCAATCCGCCCCGGTTAACCACTCAGGTATTATCGTCTCGGTAGGTCCGGTACCTCCAATACCAGTGGGATAGGTGATGGTGATAGTAATTGGGCCAGGTTCCAGTGGGCCATACTTTGACTCTTTCGGCAGCTTAACCTGGACAGTGCATGGGCCAGAGTAGTCAATTTGAAAGCTGGCTATATATGGGCCATTTCCCTGGAAGTGCTGCGTCGGGGCGGGGTTGTTCTTCAACCTAACTTGCACATCTTTGGAGGCAGTAATATTATTAATCACCACGGTCAGGGTGCCGGGCGTTACCTGGCTGATTGGGTAGTCATGCCAGCCTTCGCCGTCTTGCCACTGCGGTGTTATTGTCCCGATGCTTCCTCTGTCGCTTTCAACAAATCGTATTTCGGTGCTGGGAAAGGAAGACCCGTTTATCTCGCTGGGGAAGGGTTGGAGGGAGGTAGTATGATAGTTGGTATTTGTGGTGAGTACCGGGTTCCCCTTGAGCCTCCACAGCCCCCACTCAACTCCGGCATCGCAGGAATATTGCTCGGTTATCACCTGACCATAGATTCTAGAACCAATAAGATTGCTACTGGCGTGGCTGAGGAAAGGGGCTATGATCAGCGTGCCCGCGGCTAGGACGAGTAAAGCCAGGGGAAGGGCTTGTCCCCGTTCGCTATTCCTCATTCCGCCCTCCACGCGCCCTCAGCCGGTTGGGTTGGCCGAAGACAAATCTTGTACGCTCTCTGTTCACTTATGTTCGGTCTCCCCTCAGGGGACGAGGTTACAGTCATGGTAATGATGCGCTCCCCGCGGTCTTCAAAAAAGGAACCAACGGTGATGCGCTTCGTACGCTCCTCGACTAGGAATTCAACGGCACTGATATTTCGCGCTAGTATCATTTGAGACTCATCGGCGGTACGGAGAAGCTCAGTGCCGACCACGCCGTAGGTGATGGTAGAGTCATCGGGTAGAGTCAGTGCCAGTTCATCGCCACCAATGGCGGTTCTTGCCATCTGCCCATCATGGCTGACCCAGTGGGCTGTGTTTTGAAGCTCATGCGTGGCTACCATCTTATCGCTACCATACTCGGTGACAGTGAGAATTTGGTAGACAGCCGTCCCCAGAAAACTGACGATAAGTCCGGTGATAGCCACGGTTATGAGGAGTTCAGGTAGTGTAAACCCTTTTTGACTCTTCATCATCGGCTCACCTTGTAGTTGTCGACTGTCAGTAGCTCCACTCCCTCTCGGGAGATAGTTACTGTTATTCTTTGTATGTCAGTATTACCACTAGCTTCAGGGATTGGGCTAACCACGACCGAGATGTCATATCCTTCCGGTAGAGTGATAGGGTTAGGATTATAAGTTTTATTATAGGTGTAGACATAAGGATAAGTAGTTGCCTCTGGATTGTATGGGTAATTCTTGACATATTCTAGTTGAGTGCGCGCCAGGCTCTGTGCCACAACTTCTTGGTCACCCTCACGTACTGCAATCGCTCCTGTTGACAGGGAGGCTACGAAAGAGGTGGCGGCAACCCCCAAGATGGCAACCGCAGCTAAGGACTCGACCAAGCCTAGTCCTGTTTCGTCTTGAACCCAGACTTTTATCCGTCTAAACCATTGCTTTCTATAGCCACTCATTTTATAGACCTCAATATGGAGTACAGCGGTGTTATCAATGAAAGAGCGATGAAAGCAACCACCAGTCCGATGACCACGGTCAAAAATGGCTCTATCATTGCTATGAGTGTGTTGATCCTCTGGTCAACCCGCTCTTCATAATAGTTACTGAGAGTGGCGAGAGTAGAGTCTATGGTACCTGTCTTCTCCCCCACGGCTACCATTTCCACCAGAAGTCGGGGGAATAGCTCAATCGCCGCCATCGGCTGAGACAAACCCTGCCCCTGAATCAGCTTCTCTCTGACATCCCTCAATGCTTGACGGATAATCCTGTTTCCCACAGTCTGAATTGCGATATCCATTATCCGGGGTAATGGCAGCCCTGCTTTCAGCAGCATTGATGTTGTTTGACAGAAATGGCACATATTGTGCTCAATGTTGATAGAGCCAATCAACGGTATCTTCAACTTTAATCTGTCCATGGTCAGTTTTCCTGCCGGTAGCTGCAGGTAGCCTAAAGTCAAAATAATTAGCGTAAACACCCCCCCGAGAAGGTAAAGCTTATAGTTAATGATGAAGTCAGCGGTAGCAATAAGCAGCTTCGTCGTTAAAGGCAATTCAGCGCCAAGTGAGTTAAATAGTCCAACCAGTGGCGGCAGGGCCACGGTGATGAGCAGGACAAATACCCCGATGGCCATAAGTAATACCATAGCAGGATATGCCAGAGCACGTTTTACTCTGTTCGTCGTTGTTGCCCGTTTCTCCATGTAGCCGGCTACTTGCCTGAGACCTACTTCAAGGTTTCCTGCCTGTTCACTAGCTTTCACCACTTGGCAATACATGGAGGGGAACACCTGTGGGTACTTGCTGAGCGCTTGAGAAAAAGAGTTACCTCCTTGAAGCTCCTCAACTAACCCAGCGATTATTTTTCTAAACGCAGCCCTGGGGGCTTGTTCCTTAAGTAGCTCCAGCGCGGTGAAGATGCTGATACCGGACTCAATCAGGGTAGCTAGCTGGTGTGAGAAATCAATCACATCCTGAGGCTTAGCCCCAAAGAGGGTTGGCATTAATGTTTCTAAACTTAGGCCTAGGCGTACCTCTCTCAGGCTGAGGATACGCTGATACCCTGCCCGGTATAGGGTTTCCTCTGCCATATTTTCTGAGGTGGCATCTATCCTGCCTTGCACAATCCTTTTATCCAGGGTATAAGCGGTAAACTGATATGCCATAATTTCCCCCTATAAGCCAATAGAAAATACGCTACGCATTACCTCACTCACTGAGGTAATGCCCTCCTTCACCTTCATCATCCCATCACGCTTCATTGTTATCATTCCTTCTTTGAGTGCTTGCGCCTTAATATCACTGGCACTGGTGTTACGTAGCAGCATCCGTCTAATTTCCTCGGTCATAATCAGGAGTTCAAAAAGCCCGGTCCGTCCCCGGTAGCCGGTGTTGGCGCAAAGGTTACACCCTGCCCCACCATAAAAGGTAGTTGGCAGCTGCTTCATTCCATCTTCGTATTCGTAGGCTATTTGCTCCTCCACAGATGGCTGATACGGAGCCCGGCAGTGAGTACAGATACGGCGAATCATCCGCTGGGCAACAATGCCAACCAGCGTCGAGGAAATAAGATACGGCTCAACACCCAAGTCCAGTAGTCGGAAAAGAACACTAACCGCATCATTGGCGTGGATTGAAGAAAGCACCAGGTGCCCAGTCAGAGCCGCTTGGACAGCTGTCGTTGCTGTATCTTTATCCCGTATTTCGCCGACCAGAATAATATCAGGGTCATGCCGCATGATAGCCCGCAGACCACTGGCAAAGGTAATCCCAGCCCTAGGGTTAACCTGGGTTTGATTGATGTCTATGAAACGGTACTCAATTGGGTCTTCAATTGTCAGGATATTACGCTCATTTTCACCAAGCTGGTTAATCGATGCGTAGAGAGTGGTCGTTTTACCTGAGCCGGTGGGACCACCGACCAGGATCATGCCAAAGGGGCACTTCAGCATCGTTTGATACTTCTTAAGGGCCTCAGGCAGCAAACCCAGCTCAGGCAAGGTGAAAAGAGACAGAGACTTATCCAGGATGCGTAGGCTCACCCTCTCCCCACATGCCGTTTCTAGAGTGGCAGCACGAATATCAACATCCCTATCCCCGACCTTGATTGAGAATTGACCATCCTGGGGGCGTCTCTGCTCAGCAATGTTCATATCCGCCAGGATTTTAACCCGGGACACCAATGGTGTGTGGGCGCTAAGGGGCAAGGAAAACGTATCATGGAGGATGCCATCAATGCGGTAGCGGATTTGTAGCCTGTCCTCCCGTGGTTCAATGTGAACATCCGAGGCTCTATCCCTTACCCCTTGCGTGATAAGCAGGTCAAGGGTTTGAGCAATAGGTGTCCGAGCAATAAGGTCCGAGGTAACCTCGGCTTCTTCCAGAGCGGGAGGGGCAAACTGGCTTACCTGTTTCTGTATTTCACCACTAGAGCGGTAGTTGAGGTCAATTGCCCGCTCAATATCGGAAGGGATACCAAGTGCTACCTCAACCCTCATCTTTGCCTGCGCTTTAATGTCCTCAATGGTACGGATGTCTTCAGGGTCAGCCATGACTACTACTAAAGAATCACCAACCACATCTAGTGGAATAAGGGTATGTTTTCTAGCCATATCTTCAGGGATTAGCTGCAGGGCGTTAGGTTGAACCATGTGTCTTTTTAGGTCAATCAAGGGTACATTTAGCCCCACGCTAATCACTGCCGCCAACTCCTCAGCTTTGATTAGCCCCTGGTTTACCAGGATCTCACCGAGTTTCCCTCCCTGCCGCCGCTGTAACTCCAGGGCATTGTCTAATTGTTCCGCGGTAATGAGGTTGTTCTCAATTAGCATTTCGCCCAGACTTTTTCTAGTTGCTTTATCGGCAGATATCTCCCCCTTATCCCTGTCCATGCTCTTTCCCCCTATTTCTTACCTTTTCAGCTAATAATATGTCTAGCCACCTCTCTTATTGACCAGGCCATCGGGCAATTGGGGTTAGAGAGTATTACCGGAGTGCTGCCAGGCACAAGTTCAAGAGAGGCCTTAATTTCATAGGGTATGACTCCCAGCAAGCTGACCTTGGTGTTCAGCTCTATAATGGGCTTCATGTTAGACAGCGCCGCCTCAGGAAATGTCGCCTGCCGGTCGATGACCACTGCCCCCAATCGTTCTTGGGTGACGCCTAGTTTATGTAAAAGGGCTGAAGTGGATTTAAGATCGAGTAGGGCACCAGCTTTGGAATCGGTCACAATGATGATAAGGTTACACTTGGTTAGTGTTGCCTTCCCTAAATCGGAGAGCGGAGATGATAAGTCTACTAGAAGATAATCGGTTACCTCCCGTAGTCTCTCAAATAGCAAATTAACATCGGAGGGTGAAAGCTCTTTGTGCTCGTTACAGAGCTGGGGAATAGCTAGTACCCTTACGCCGGTATGGTGAACCACTAGTGCTGCCTCCAAGTCCCGATGGTCAATAGTGTTGATAGGTTTCACTAGGAGCTCGGTTATATTCGGCTCAGGCTTGAGTCCAAGGCGCTTGGTTATGTTGCCATTGTAGGGGCAAAGGTCAGCCACAATAACCTGTTTACCCTTCTGCGATAAAGTAACGGCTACATTGACCACCATTGTGGTTGTTCCCACCCCTCCTTTTGTGCCAAGGAAGGCGATTATTTTTGACCTAGCCGCAGTCTTTCGGGTTAGCAAGGCCTCTACCCGGCTTACTACCTCTCGGGGGGATGCCGGTTTGGTAATGTAGTCATCGGCACCTACCTTCATCCCGATGGTTTTGTCTATTTCCTGAGCCTTGCCCGAGAGCATTATGATAGGTAATTGGGCAGTTTGAGATTTAGCCCGCAAACGATGGCAAACCTCAAAGCCGTCCATGCCTGGGAGCATAATGTCCAGGATGATGAGGTCAGGCTCTTCACTTTGGGCTTTACTTATCCCTTCCAGCCCATTTTTTGCCCGGAGCACTTGGTAGCCCTCTTTGTGGAGGGTATACTCTATGAGCCTTAAGGCAATCGGGTCATCCTCAATAACCAGAATTTTCTTGCCCATGAGAACCACCTCTGACACTTTCTTGTCTTGTCCATTTTCTTGTTTCTTCAAGGAATGCTCCTCTACGAGTAACCCGAGTAGCCTCGGATTTGATTGTGTTTATGTCGTTCTCGGTAAATAGTCTCCAACCTTTTCTGTCTCTATTCATTACATCTTCAAGGACGCCTGCCTTAAGCCAGCGGAAGAGTGTAGCCCGGCTGACACCAGCCTTTTGGCAAGCCTCTAAGGTTCTGTAGTACATTTGACCGTTGATTTTTATTGCCACGTCTTAAAGTCTCCTGAGACGTCTCAATAGAGGCAAAAATTATTAGTAGCCAGTAGTGGCTTGTGTAACCAGCCCTGTTGGATCGCAGGAGTAGGTGCCCTTACTTGTTGCCGTCCGCAGGTAGTTCGGGTATAACGGCTTGCCGGTAGGAAAAGCCGCCATATTACTGGTTGCTCCGGTGGCGGTCACTGTAGTTAGGCTTTCCTTCGCCATCATCGTATCCATGGCGGTCTGGATGGTTACCAGCTCAGCCTTTGCCCCCTCTGTCTTGCCGGTACCAATTAGCCCGGTGACATTGGGCAGGACAACGGCAGACAGCACTCCAATAATACCGATAACAATAAGCAGCTCTATTAAGGTGAAGCCGTTATTACCCTGGTGGCTCCTTTTCAGAAACCGTTTCATAGTTTTACCTCCTCTCCGTCTTTGTTACCCAGTTATCTTCCTGCCTTGCCAATTGACCACAATATAGGCACTTTATTGCCTAGTGTCAACAAAAAATCCTGTTACTAAGTTATACTAAAGTACTAATAATTACTAAAGTACTAATACGGTAGGTGGAGGTAAGACCTAAAGTTTTTGTAGTCAAGTGGAAGTGACTGATAGGCGTGCAGTTTGACTATCAATGCTTTATAATTGCTGATAAAGATGAAAAGAACCCTATATGTACTTCTCTTAGTAGTAATCTATTGGTATGTTTCGACATTCAGTCTGCTGCTGTCCTATTCGCCAGATGTCAGCATCCAGCCTGTTCAGAAACCATCACCTGCCAAAGGGGTTAAAGGGGTCTTTATCTCAGGAACATCAGCCGGGGATGCCGAAACGCTCAATTGGATTCTGGCCGCTGATAGCGCCTCCATGGGCTATGCCGGGCACACCCTGGATTCTCTAGTTACCTATGACAATGAGTGGCGCATTCAGTTGCGGACCGCAGCTAAGGATGTTGAGGTAAGTGAAAGTGGTCTGGTTTACATGCTGACCATTAGGGACGACTTAAGGTGGAGTGATGGCTCTAAGGTTACTGCTGAGGATTATGTATATACCTTGAACAACTTGATGTTCTCCGACTGGCTCAATTACCCCTACAAGAGCGACTGGCAGGAAGAGGTTGAGGGCAAAACGGTGTTTGTCATCCCGCAAGTAGTTAATGAGACCACCTTTACCATAACTCGCCAGACTGTTTACCCAGAGTTCATTTATACGGTGCGCAATTTGATCCCCTATCCCAAATACATTGCCGTCAAATACGAGGGTGATGTCAAAGCCTTTACCCAGGCTCAGGAATTCAACAATTTGACCTATACCGGGAACCTAGGACCATATAGGTTCAAGGAATGGTTGAGAAATGACAAGTTTGTCGTTGAGCGCAACCCGCAGTACTATCTGGGCAAGGATATTGGGGCTCCCTATTTTGAGCAGTATATCATAAAGCTCTTTGGCATCTCGGCTACAGCCCATGCTGCCCTGGAGGCTGGAGATATTACTTACACCGGCATTGACCCTGACAAAGTAAGCAAGTTCAAGAAGATGGAGGGGATTAATGTCTATACCGTGCCCACTACCGGCTATATGTTACTGGCTTATAACTTGAGGGACAACGGTTGGGAAGGGCTTAAAAGGAAAGAGGTAAGGCAAGCTCTGTCCATGGCAGTAAGCAAGGAGCTAATAGTAGAACAGGTGCTTTATGGCTTTGGCGAGCCTGCCTTCAGCTTCATCCCCAGAGTTTCACCTTGGTATGTGGATAAAGGTATTGCCAAATACGGGGTAAAGCCCCTTTTGGATAAAGAAAAGGCTAAGGAATTGCTGGTTAACGCCGGTTACGCTGTGAAAACGGCTGGTGGCAGTATAGAGGTTAAAAACAAAGATGGTAAGCCGCTGACGCTGACTCTGGTAACTAACGCTGGCAACGATGAAAGGGAAAATGTCGGATACTTGGTCAAAGAGGAACTGGCGGCGATTGGCATTAAAGTGGAACTTAAGTTTGTTCCCTGGGCAACTCTGTTGAGGAAATACCTAATGAATAAGGTGCCGGGCACAGACCAGGAACTGGGGTACAATAATGGTGTCGGGGCGGTAAGCGAGGAGCCGTGGGACCTGATGGTGATGGGCTTCAGCACTAATCCCCTTTCACCTTCAGGGCAGGATGTCTTTTACTCAACTAAGGGAGGCTTAAACTTCTGTGGTTTTTCTAGTCCCCAGGTTGACGAGCTATTCAAAAAGATAAAGTCAAAGGAAGCCCTTGACGAAGAAGTGCGGAAGGAATTATATGCTGAGCTATCCCGGCTGGTTTCTGAAGAGCAGCCGGTGAACTTCTTGGCTTTCC
>Ga0315296_10002612_pt1 | contig 15320 bp, 12 predicted proteins | sample YL17G14_18_MG_FD_203921 | JGI IMG/M metagenome (GOLD analysis project Ga0315296, IMG submission 203921) | Sediment microbial communities from Yellowstone Lake, YNP, Wyoming, USA - YL17G14_18 | ecosystem: Environmental > Aquatic > Freshwater > Lake > Sediment | place: USA: Wyoming | collected... | reverse complement strand
AAGTTCTCGATGCTCAGGTAAAGTCACCGCAAGAAACTGGCTCTGACGAACTTAAGCAATACGATCTTGTAGGTTTTGGAGCAGGAATAGATAGCGGGAAACAATACAAAGAACTACTTGACTTTGCAGATAGACTACCTAAAGTCACAGACAAGAAGGCATTCGTATTCTCAACCTCTGGAATGCCGATTGGCATTTCAGGTCAACAACGATTGGAAGAGTACACACGCAAATGTCATACGACCCTTAAAGAAACTCTTCAATCTAAAGGCTACACGATTGTTGACGAGTTTGGTTGTGCGGGTTTCAACACTAACAAATTTCTCAAATATTTTGGTGGAATAAATAAAGGAAGACCTAACAGTGAAGACCTAAAACATGCTGAAGAGTTCGCTTTAAAATTGAAGGGGTAAACTGCAAATCACCATATCCTCAGAACTTATTGCTCCTTGCGGAATAAACTGTGGAATATGCGTAGCTTACTTTGGGTATACGTTAAGTGGTGAAAAAAGAAAACAAAGATGCATGGGCTGTCGATTAATCGATAAGAAATGTGCGTTTGTTAAGAAGAACTGCACTAAACTATCAAAGAAGCAAGTTAAATTTTGTTATGAATGCAGTTCTTTTCCGTGTAAAGACTTAGAGAAGCTTGATAGATGCCATCGTCAGGACTTTGGAGATAATGTTGAATAATCGGTCACAACGTAAAGAGGTCAGGGACGCGCCCTTAAAAACAACTGTCAAGAAAATATAACTTGAAAGAAAGGGGTCAAAATGAATTCATACAGAAAGAACGCAATAAGTGCGGGAGTACTATTTATAATTGCGGACCTTGTAGCTTTTGTAGGCTTCCCATTTCTGGCACCTATGAATCGATCGATCGAAATCCCAAAATTGGGACACTATTGCAGAGCTCAAAGCTATGAAGCACAAACCGAAACTAGAAGAATACCTCTAAAAGCCGTCCTCCAAGCTTTCGATTGAAGAGCTTGAAGCTATGAAGCAAGAACTGAAACTCTGGGATAAGCATGGAGAAGAAAAGGGCACGTACAAGATTGCAGAGCTGGAAGCTATGAAGCAAGAACTGAAACAAGTATAAAGGCTATGAGAACGTTCCTTCTCGCAAATTGCAGAGCTTGAAGCTATGAAGCAAGAACTGAAACTGCATGTGGAGGAGTCGGCAGATGCGACAGGTCTTGTATTGCAGAGCTCAAAGCTATGAAGCACAAACTAAAACACCTTTCTTAACAACTGAGCGGTAAATATAACGTATTGCAGAGCTCAAAGCTATGAAGCAAAAACTGAAACGGAATGTATTATCTTACTTTAACCGCGACTGAGATATTGCAGAGCTTGAAGCTATGAAGCAAAAACTGAAACACACCGATTTTACCTGGATAGTGACAGCTTCGATTGATTGCAGAGCTTGAAGTGATGATGCAAAATAATATTCAACCCGCAATAATTTAGAAATATGAAGGATTCTTATCGAAGTCAATTAATCTTCTACTGCAATTTCTGCTCATCGAATCTTCCATATACTCAAACTCATAGACCCAGACAACCTCCTGAGGATCCCAGCTACCATTAATCTCCTCCCAGACACTGCGGAACTCCTCAAGGGTGTAGCCTCCTTCCCTACGGGCATCCTCTTCTGAGATGTCGCCGAGTCTCTGCTGAAAGGCTCGGGTGATGATGATTCGGATGTCTGTCCACTCGTACCAGTTCCTCTGGATACGGTAGACTCGGCCCACTTTGAGGACATGAATGTGGCGCCGCCTTGTCTGGGTCTTCTTGCCCTCTAGGATCAGTCGGATATGTTCCTCTGAGAATATCATTGCGTCGTCCTCCACTCCTCGTATGTAGGTGGTTTCTCAGGGCTTTCCCCTCTGTGCGCCTCGTTCCACTCTCGGAGAGCTTTGAGCTTCCCTCTAAGCCAGTAGCCACCTTCCCTGAGTTCCTCTCGTGTCGGAGGGGTCGGGTTCTCCGTGTGGCTTCGGAGGAACTCCTCGGCTTGTAGCCTTTCAGCGATCTCCCAAGCCCTCCTTCGGATCTCAGGCCAGAATCTACCGCTTCTTCTTGGCATCCCTCTTCTCCTCAGGTTGGAGATATTCGTCGAGCCTGCGGTGGTAGATCCAGTTGTCGAGCTTACCAGTCTCCTTACGGAAGTGTCTGCGGATCTTGGAGAGGTTCTCTTCAGGCTTGTCTTGGCTCATTGAGGAAGCCTCGCAGAGATATCTGTTTGAGGGGGAAGTCCCACTCTCCTGTGGTCTCCGCGCAGTGATTGCAGAGGATCAGAGTTCTCCCACGTCGATTCGTATATCTGTATAATTTATCCAGTGGGATACATGCCCCACAGTGATCGCAGCGGTATAGAGGAGGTTTCACCGCCATCTTCAGTATTCCTCCGCCAGCATCAATGTTAAGACGAATCGGCAGTTAGGCGCTTCTCGAAGGGTCTTAACCGTTTCCTCATCGTAGATCTCATCCCAGGTCTCGGGATCTCCGAAGTCGTCGAGTTTAGCGTAGCATTTCTGCGTCAAACCCTTAATGTAGGTTATCAGCGTTCTTCCCTCGTCCTCTAGGTGAGTTCTGCATTCCTGAGTGGAGTAAACGATAAAGTCAGTTTTGGACGTGATATGTCTCATGGCGTGAAGAGATACATCCGCTTGGATTTCTTCAGGCAGGGATGTGAAGCCTCTTGTGAACAGCATTTTAAACTTGAAAGTAGTTACTGTGGTCATATCTTGATCATCTCCTCAAAGCCGCCAAGATTTCCGCTTTGACGACTTCATACCCCATTGGATCGGCTGCCTTTTGCTTGCTGTAGAACTGTTTCTTATCGTGCTCGACGATGGTCAAGAGGACTCCGCCGGTCTCGAAGACCTCGTTCGCCCCCTTTCTTCCTAGCCATGTTGAGTTGGCGGAAAGATGTTGATACGCGCCCTGAAACTTTTCTTCTGCCATTTTCCTCACCTTCTACAGAAAATAAGAGAGATGCCGACGCCGATCGTAACGCCACGGGATTTTCAAGTCCGCCAGAACTTGAAGAGTCACCATGTTACGCTCAGGGCTAAAACCAGCTATGTCCTTGAGGTATATTCTTCGGCAGCTCTTTTTCTCGTTCTTTTCTTCTAAAAGCTTCAGGATTTTATCCTTTATTTCTTCGGGATTTACCCGAACCTTTTCACTCCATCCCTCATCTATCTTTTTCAGATAGAAATTCCTATGCTCCTTGAAACTCGCCATTTCAGGTCGAGTAGGTCTTCGCCTTAGCGCAATTGAGAACTCGTTTGAGCAACCGTACAAACAGGAGAAGCCGTGAAACAGGTTTTTAGCGCAGCCGTGCCATGGGTCTGCACGGTAACGCAAAGAACAGAGAGAGATTAGAGGTATTTCTTAGCGTGTCGATGTGAATACGCCAAAAGTGAAAAAGTAAATATCTGCCCCTACAGAGAACCCAGTATTGTCAACACCATTACGGTGACAAAGCCGAAGAGACCCAGGACTCCTCCTACCAAAACGAAGTCAACCTCATCAAATCTCTTGCACAATATGATCGCCAATCCGATTCCTATTACCAGGGTCACAGGGGAGACCTTGACGAAGATATTTAAGGCTACGTACATACGGGGAATGATGTCTCCAGTGAATCCCTCCAGTAAGGCCCGGATTGTCACGTAGGCCGGCAAGATAGCTGAACCGACAGAGAGCCCTGAGATAAATTGCAATACTTGAACCAGTTCTACTCGAGGGTTCATAAAACCATATTTAATAGGAAGATAGGATAAAAGTTGTGATGACTATTAAAACAGTTAAAGCGGTTCTCTTATGTATCTTCCTCTTGATCTCTTCTCTTCTAATTTGGGATATCTTATCTTCAAAGCATCTCCCAACTGAGCAGCTTAGGGTTCGAAATGAGTCCATAATAGATGGAAGTGGAAGGGTTATTGTTCTTAGAGGTCTGGATCTGGATCCAGGACAATAGAATGATCGTAGAGAAAGTGAAAAAGTAGATATCTGCAACTATCTCCATCCGTCAAATGGCGGCTGCATCGTCCCAATCTCAATGGCTAATAAGATCCAGAAAACCGTTGCGACAACGATGAAGAGGACGAAGCCTATAATCGCTCCTTTGCCAAGAATAGAGGACGTTTCCTTCAACCAGACCTCACTCCTTCTACGAGAATAGAGACCCACTATGGATCCTATGATGGCGATGGGAAGGGCGGAGCCAAAGAGGAGGTCTACGGTTAGATCTCCCGACCAGTGAGGCCTTCCTCCCGTAAAGAACAATACGGCCCCTGCGGGTATGAACATAAATCCTGTGGAAAAGCCTAGGGCAAAATACAAGCCCTTGACTATTGGAACGAGTTGAGGTTTCACACATTCATCTAGCAAAAAAGAAGAGAAAAAACTTATGGGTCTTATTCGTGGAAATATTATTCATTAAATGCTCAAGGTGATTGATGTTCAAGATCTCCTCAAAGGCGGCTAAGGCTTTTCTCCTTCTAATTCTGGTCTCAGTCTCATCTCTCCTCATTTGGAAACGTTTCTACTCAGATCATCTCCCAATCGAGCAACTTAGGATTCAAGGCATGTCGATAGTCGATGGAGAGGGAAGGACCATCATCCTTGAGGGTCTAAATTACCTCGAGATCACGAACCGGATTCAGCGTCTCCCGAATATGTCAGAGTTAGAGCAGATCAAGGAGTGGGGCTTCAACGTGATCCGTCTGCCGATATACTGGGAGAAGTTAGAGCCTGAACAAGGAAATCTCAACTATACCTTCATCGAGTTATGTATCGACCCTGTTGTTAATTGGTGCCAAGAAAATGAGATGTATCTTCTCTTGGATATGCATCAATGGTACACCAGCAGCTACTTCATCTATGACCCTGTAAAAGAAAGCCGTGGCATCGGGTTTCCTCCTTGGATTTGCGAGGCCTATGATTCTGAAGATCAGTTCCTCTATGACTGGTGGAAAAACTCAGTGAAGGATTGTCCGGATGCCTGGGGGAGGTTCGCAGACCTCTAGTGCACTTTAGCTGAACGATACCAAAATTACTCCTACTTGGCGGGTTACGACATCTTCAATGAGCCCAATCGGCCGAGTGGAATCGATGAACAACATTTTAACTCTCAAATCCTCCCCGAGTTCTATCAGTATGCCATAGGAAGGATCCTTGAGGTGGACCAGAGTCACCTATTCTTCTTTGAGGGACAGGATGGGGACACGAAGGCGACCTTGGAGAAGCCAATGATAAACGTCAATCTGGCTTATTCTCAACATGCCTACACCAGTAACCACAGCCTCGAGGTTTGTCAAAGACTCATTGAAAGAGCGACAAGTAAGACTCAATGGGGGATACCTCTCTGGATCAGGGAGTTTGGGGCATCTCATAATGCATCAGCCTTCGCCTGTGATATGACAAGAGCATTAAACGACAAGATAGGGTTGGGAGAGTGTTCTGGCTGGTGCTGGTGGTGTTATTTACCTGAGGATTCAGAGAACAGCATGTCAATAGTTAACTCCAGGCGTAACCCTAGACCAGTCCTTCATGTGCTTCTAGATAGTCTAAGATGAAAAAAATTATGATTCAAGAGGATTTACGAATAGAGGATCCTTATGTTGTCTATGTGCCAGCCTTCTTTATCGTTTGGGGGAGCCGTAACGCTGTTGAAGACGAATTTGATGCACACGCATCGTCCCTCGAGGCTCGACACTGCGCCAAACAACAAAGAATGAGGGAAGCGAAGCCGTTGGTTAACGTCTCGGCGCGAATATGCCCTGCTTTGATCCATGTGCCGATCGAGTGGATGATTAGTCGTGATGAAGATCGATCGTACTACAATACTAGTACCATTCTGAGGCAGATTTGAGACGTATTCACGCGCGCGAGAGAGATGAAAGAGAAACATGGATTCCGAGAATTGGGCACACACAAGGTTGTTGTCCACAAGATACTGTTCGAAGTGCCTCGATAAATCTATAAATCCAACCTCCCAGCTTTCAATAGGGAATCCACTGTGGCTAAACTTGACTTGTATAAAAAATATTATCAGCTGGAAAATATTAACGAGTTGATAAATATATTCCAAAAAACACTCATAGCAACAAATAGAACACCCGATTTCTTTGTTGACTGGGAAAAAGTCAAACAGAATTTAGAAAACATAAAAATAGAACTAGCATTATGGAACAGCATAATCAACTCAAACAATATAGAGAATGACTTCAAGAACATTATAATAAACTACCCCGAGGTAATAAAAACAATACCGATCCTACATGCAATAAGGGAAAGAGAATTCCCCGTGATAATAGATTTTTACAATGTAGAAAAAAGTGTAAAACAATTAGATTTTAATAAAACAAGGCACTCCAGACTGACCGACGATGAGATAAAAGATTATTTAGAGTTCGTTAAGAAATCAGGTATCTTGATCATATTCAATCACATAAAAAATTTCTACGATTACGTTTTCGGCGTTGAAGTGGGGTTAGACTCGAACGCAAGGAAGAATCGAAGCGGAAAAGCGATGGAGCAACTTTTAACACCAATCCTAAAGAAGGTAGCATCAGAGTTAGATTGCCGCATCCTCTTTCAGAAAACCTTCGAGACCTCTAAGAATTACGGAGGACGCATTCCAGCTGAACTATCAAATCGGACAGCTGACTTCATCGTATTCAAAAAAGATAGATTTGTCAACATCGAGGTGAACTATTTTTCAGGACCGGGCTCAAAGCCAGAAGAGATCGTTGACTCATACATCAACAGGAAAAACGAGCTAAACTCCAATGGCTGGGGATTTATCTGGATAACTGACGGCGATGTCTGGCGAGTAGCTGAAAACCAGCTCCACAAAGCCTTCGATGATATAGATTACATTCTAAACATCCAATTCACAAGCATGGGGTTATTGAAAGATGCTCTATCTCAATTATTAGATTAAACACCAAGGTGACCAGCTGTGGCGAAATATCCAATATCACACAACGGAAACAAGAACTTAGGAGAGTTCTTTCAAGAGATACTTCAATTCCATATCCCATCCTCAAAGGATAAGGTCATATTAGATCCCACATGCGGGAAAAAGCATCTATGGGAGGAGTATCTGAAACATGATCTTAGGGGATTCCACAAAATCGAAGAGTACGGAAAAGTGATTTTCTCAGACAAGATAGATTACGGACAGGAGATTGTATCGGATATAAAGGATTTAGAATATAACCATGCGTTGGACGGCATAGTCTACGATCCACCCTACTTCTTTGGTTACACTGGATCAAACGACCCGAGAAGAGAGGACTACGGAGACTACATTCAGGATTATGACGCCCTCCTCTGGTTCATGGATTTCGCCAACACGCGATTTCCAGATTGGCTGAAAGACGACGGAAAGCTGATCTTGAAGTGTGCTGATCAGTATCAGACTAAACAGAGGAGGTTCTATCCTCATCATGTAACGTGGGTAAACAGACTAACAAATTTCAGGCTGATTGATACATTCATTTTCGTACACCATAGGATGTCGCCAACAGCTTTTCAGGTGAAAGATAGACCCTGTTCTGTCATAATGCACACATATTTCCTAGTCTTCAACAAAATGCGTTAATCTCAGAATAACGAGAAGATTTGGGTTTGGGATGAATTTTAATCTTCTTTTTGCGCGCGCGGTGGAAACAAACAAGACCTAAAGAATATCGCGAAGCGATCGTGGCTACTTTCTCCCTTTCCAGATAACACCCACGGCTCCGGCGACAGCAAACCGATGAAGTGCCCGCGACCGGCTAATGGGCGAGTTTCAAAGTCAGTTCCGCGATTCTTTTGCCCCAGCGAGCGCAAAGCTTCTCGACCCTGGCGTCTGGTTTGCCAATCGATACCGGCCCATAGTGGTCGCCCTGCGGATCCCCCTGGATTACCATACCGCTAATCAGCATCGCCTGCAGGATACCCAGAATCGTGGTCTCATTGCCGCCGCCGATATTGGCCGCGCTGGTGAAGGCAGCGCCAACCTTGCCGTCCAGTTGGCCATGCCTAACAACGGCGTCGTCGATAAGCTGCTTAATCTGCGCCGCCATACCCCCGTAATAAGTCGGCGAGCCGACTACTATGGCGTCGTATGCGAGCAGGTCATCGACCTTGACTTTGTCGATGTTTTTGCAGTCCGTGACCAGACCCGCGTCTGCCATCGCTTTTGCAATCATATCCGCCATTTGCCCGGTATTGCCGCTTCTCGAATAATAAATCACCAATCCTTTTGCCATTGCCCTAACCTTTACATCTCACTTGTGTTTATACTTTACTTCGCGCGCGATATTCTCCACCGATCGATCGGCGGTGGGCTTCATCATCCTGAAGACGCTGCGCCGAGCGGGAGTGGGTGACGACTTGCTCCCGCCATGTTCCTTTACGGAAGGGATACTCTGCCGTTAACGGAGAGGATCTCGCCATCTCGCAGCAGTTTTTCATAGGCTTCGACGATCCTAGCCTTCACGCGGCTCCCTCTGCGGCTGAACCCAAAAAGGCGCGCCGTCTCAGCGATAAGCGACTCGACGCCTATGCCAAGCGTGCGGCGAACGATCTCCTTCAGGGCGCCCTCGATCTCCTCCGGCGGGATCCACTCGATTCTACGCCTCGACTCCGGCACACCCTCCACTGGAACGCGGACAGGCACCTGCTTGACCTGAGGAGGCCAGAGGAAACTGCCTCGGATTTCAAGGAGGACTTTCCGCTGACTGAGGTTTGCCGCATCCTTCACGGCATTGACGGCTTTAGGCCCTATTCTGTTGAGCCCCCAGGCGTCGGCCAGCCTTTCAACAGCGTAGTCAAAGTGCACTGGGCCCTCCTCCTTCACGAGCTTCGCCAAGAGCCTACATCGCTCCTCTCGGCTCTCAGGCAAGTGGAACATAAGGCTGTCAGCGGCGCTAGCCTTGAACTCAGTAACCTCGTATGGAACGCCTATTCCCTCAGCACCCTTAAAGGTTCGGCGAAGAACCTCAACCTCTGGTAAAGGCCTCTTCGAGGCCGACCCCTCAGACCCTTCTTTCTCCGTCTGCTGCGCTTTGCGGGCTTCCTCTAGGACCGCCCTCAGCCGCCTGACCTCCGACTCCCTCCGCGCCACCCAGCTCGGCGACCAGATCCGATGAGTCCTCCACCCGAGCTTCTCAAGTACCTCCCGCCTGAGCCTGTCTCGGTCCCTTACACTGTGGGCTAAGCGATAGGTGGTGCCGTCGCCCTCGACACCAAGAAGGAAGCGGCCTGGCTCGTCGACCACCCCAAGGTCTATTCTGTAGACGCTATGCCCCACCTGAGGTACAACAGTGTAGCCCATGCGTCGAATCTCCTCGGCGACGCTCTCCTCAAAAGGCGACTCGTACTCGCCGATGGTCGGGGCAGCTGGCTTCAGCACCTCAGGGCCTTTTTCAGCGTACTCCAAGTAGTGACGGAGCGCTAGGACCCCCGGAGCCTTCGTCAAGTTTAGATCGATGTCTAATGCCCTAATGGAGCTGACGAGGATCACCTTTTCGCGAGCGCGGGTGACGCCCACGTTCAGCCTCCTCTCGCCGCCCAACTTGTTCAAGGGTCCGAAATTCATTGTCATCTGACCCCGCTGGTCTCTGCCGTAACCAACGCTGAATATGATAACGTCTCGCTCGTCGCCCTGAACAGTCTCCAGGTTCTTGACGAAGAATCCCTGAAGCCGGTCCTCCTTGAAGAAAGGCTCGTACTGCGGGTGAGTTCGCCGGCGTTTTTCGATTGCCTCCTCCACGGCCTCCATCTGCGCCAAGCTGAAGGTGACGACGCCGAAGGTCTTCTCAGGATAGCTGCGGAGATGGTTGAAGACGAGATCAGCAACGACCTCTGCTTCCTGGAGGTTGTTCCGCCTGCCTCCCCTGTCATAGACACTGTCGGGGATGTAGACGAACTTCACGCCTAGGTTCTCGTGTTTTGAGACCGCTGAGGGGAAGGTGATGAGGCGGTTGTCGTAGAAGCGGCTGTTGGAGAAGGCGATCAGCTCCTCGTGCCTGCTGCGGTAGTGCCACTGAAGCATTTTAATTGGCAGCCCGACGCCCAAGCACTCTTCGAGGATGCTGTCTAGGCTCTCCGACTCTGTTGACTCGTCCCAGTCTGGCTCATCGGAAAGGTATTTCTGGAAGAAGGAGGTGGGAGGGAGCTGCTTCTCGTCGCCCGCCACCACAAGAGTCTTTCCACGGTAGATCGCCCCAACCGCGTCCTCAGGGACAATCTGGGAAGCCTCGTCAAAGAGTACCAAGTCGAACTTCATCAGATCAGGATCGAGGAACTGGCTGACGGAAAGAGGACTCATCAGGAGGCAGGGTTTAAGGCGGAAAAGCAGATGGGGAATCACCTGGAAGAGCCTGCGGATCGGCATCAGCCGCCTCTTCTTCGCCGCCTCTCTCCGCAGAATGCCGATCTCCGTGTCCACTGCCTGGGCAAGGATCTCCTGCGGTCTCCGTCTATTAGCCGCCTCTATCACCCTGTACGCTGAAAGCCTGATCAGATCCCGATCAAGCCTCTGGAATTCGGCGATGAGCTGCTCGTGGTGCTCCCTGCGGAAGGCGCCGAGGTCAACATCCTCGTCGTAGATGCAGTTGATCCATTCCTGATAGGCTGCCTTGCGGAGCACATTGATGAACTGGCCGGGAGGAGGTCGCCTCTCAACAAGCTGGTTGAAGAAGTCTTCGAAGCCGTTCAGGCGGAAACGGCTCCTTATCTCCTTGAAGTCTATGAAGACCTGTAGGTCGTCAGCCCTTTCCCGAAGCGTTTTGAGGCGCTCCTGAAGGATTTCGAAGGAAGCCTTCCGCAGCCCGATGCCTCGGTAGGTTAACTCCTCCTCGAAGCGGAACTCTAGCTCCCCAAGCAGCTGGAGATCTTCCTCATAGCTCTTCTCCAATTTGGAGGGAGGCTCAGCTGTCCCGCTTGATACGAGGTCCACAAAGGGCTTAGGTATAGGTCGGCTGCCGAAGAGTTCTTTCAGGCTCTGTGTCCATCTAAGCACTGATAATATGTTCTCCCAATCTGTCTCCAGGCCTGAGAAGCGGAAGCCGAAAACGTCTCTGAGGATTGGTTTCTGTTCGAGAAGCTCTGCTTCCATTCTCTGAAGCTTCTCAGCGTTCCTCAGGTCGGTCAGGATCTCCTTATATATCTGAGGCTCCTTTCGGCACAGAGTCAAGATCACCGCTGTCCGGTCACACAGAAGTCTGAGTCTTTTCTCCAGTTCACCAGCCCATTTTTGCACCTCTGACAAAGGCGTCTGCTGTATCGGCAGCCCAGAACCGCGCATCGCAGCCACGCAGGGAATTAAGGGAGCCATATTGGTGAGTTTTTCCTCCCATTCACTGATGGATCCGCGGAGCGCAGCGCTGGTCAGCTTGATCTCTTCAGTTGGCTCTGCGCCGAAGGAAGCCAGTTTCACTAGCTTTTCGGGGATGGTATCTACGCCTGAGAGGGCAAGAATCTCCGATGCTACGGCGGAAGCTTTTTCCGCCTGCTCAAAATCCGTGTCGTATTCTCGATAATAGGGTCCAAGTAGGCGGCGCATCTCGTCGGCTTTGGCCTCTATCTTGAGCCTCAATTCCCCTAGCCTACGAGCGTCAACAAGGTCGTTCAGAACCGATTTTGGAAGACGGTTTTCACGGTTTACCTGGGCAATCTTCTTCCGGTCTCGGTGGAAACTGGGGCGGAGCCACCGCCAGGTACTACGGTAAGGTCCCTCGTAGCGGCTAATCAGCTCCTCCAGATCCAGCTCGTAGATGCCGTCGGTGTACAATTTCAACAGCCTATCCCTAATCGAATAGAACTGCTGGTAGTCCTCTTTCATCTCCAGTAGAATCGCCTGCACCTGCTGAAGCCTGGAGGGATTAAGCCAATCTGCTTCGGGCTTAACTTCAGAGTGGCAGAGAGAAGCGATGCGAGCAAGCTGCCTAACCCGCTCAGCGCTCGGGTCATCGGCAGGCAGACCCAGTGCTCCGCCGAGGATCGCTGAGTTAGTGGTCCACTCCTCTGCTGAGCGAATCGTGTCGCTAAGGAAAATTAAAAGCTCTAAGCGTCTCTTCAGAAGGTCCCCTTCCTCCACCCCCGCGTCTGCTGTCCCAGTCATCTCAGAGACCGCTGAGAGAGCTCTTTCGAGTTCTGCTGAGGTGTTCAAGGGGAGATCCAAGAAGGAGCTGTCGCATCGCTCCATCAGAGACTTACGAGTTTCACGGCACCAGTTGCATGTCTCCTGCCACGCCTTGGCTTCAGAGATAAGCTTATCCGTGTTCTTTACCCAGTGCGGCTCTGGTTGCGGACTTTTATGGGCCATATTGCCAACATCTATAAGCCACCTCACCTCGTTAAGGGTGGAGGGTGCTTCTAACCCCAGCTGGGCGGCGCACTCTTCTGCGTCTTTACGGAGGAAGGTCGTCGCTGAGGCCAGCTTGTCGATGAAGGAGGAGAGTTCTGAGTGGACCTCCATGTTGTACACGTGTCCTCGGTAGCCGCGCCAGGGAAAGTCCTCCTCCTCCACCACCTGCCAGACGATCCTCAGCTTAAGCATCAGCTCCTCCATCATCTGCATCCTCTGAAGGTCCAGCTCCCGCGGGTTCTGCAGCCTGACGGGGATGAGGGGAACCTGCTCCAGGGCGGCGAGCTGGCCGAGAACTTCGTAGGCGCTCTTTCCAAGGGGCGGTCGTCTCCGATGAAGCGCGGCGACATAATTATTCAGCCGCTCCCTTAGCTGCACCATCTGATTGAACTCCGTCTCTGATGGCAACCTGCGGGGCCGGAGGTCTTCGTCGAGGCAGCGGTTGAGTTCGGCAACGACCTTCTGTTTGTTAGCCTTGTCGCTGTGGAGTTCAAGGCAGAAGGTGGCTAGTCCCACTTCCTTCAAACGGTTGTAAACTACTTCGAGGGCCGCCATCTTCTCGCTTACGAAGAGGGCGGATTTTCCTCTGGCTATGCTTTCGGCCATTATGTTGGCTATGGTCTGGCTCTTCCCTGTGCCAGGAGGCCCCCGCATGACGAAGCTCTGTCCACGAAGTGCGTACTCGATGGCAATTCTCTGGCTGCTGTCCGCGTCCAGAACTTGGAAGCTCTCCTCGGGCTTCTCCAGGCTGTCCACCTCTTCCTCGTCGGGAAGGGAAGGCAGAACCAGGCTGACGGTTTTATCGCCTGAGACTGCGCGTATAACGGGGTGCTGAGCTATGACCTCTGCGTTTCTTTCAAGGTCCTTGTAGATGACCAGCTTGTGGAAGGAAAAGAGCCCGATCTCGACGGTCTGTTCCAGCTTCCAACCCAGATCCTTGACGAACTCGGAGACGGAAGCTAAGTACCCTATCAGGCTTTGGCGTTCCCACTCCTCAGGCAGAGACGGCAGATCGATTTTAAAGTCATTCTGGAGCTTGGCCTGCAGCGCCGGGTTGAGGACTGCTTCCTCTTCCACCGAGGGGACGGCAATGGAGAAGGGGTGACGGGCGGACTGCCGCGAAATCTCAAGTGGCACGAGGACCAGGGGTGAACGAACCGCCTCGGCGTTTTCATCCTTCCACACGAGCGTCCCGAAGGCTGCGTAGAGTATGCGGACGCCGCGCTCTCGGTAGTCGGAGAGGGAACGTCGATTCAGGTTCTTGAGAGTCTGCTCGATGTCGGCTCTAAGCCCCTCGCAGACCAGCTGATTCCTCTTCGACTGCGGACTCTCGAGCGGCTCGCTCTCTTCCTGCAGTTCCTCAAGGGGCAGCCAGAACTCCCATTTTCCCCTCCGAAGGACAAGCCTGTTGAAGACTGTCTCCGCATCCGGTTGGGAGACAGATAGGTTTCCACGTTGGGTACGCCTGAAGTAGAGGAGGTTATTCCGTCGCGAGAAGTCTATGAGTTTAGACCTCCAATCCTCAATCCTTCGACTAACCTGGGCCTGAGCAGCGCTCTCCATCTTTTTCCCCTCTTGTTCTTGCGGATCTAAAAGGGATGAATCAGCATATTAAATTGATTGTCGGTAGCCTTCCCTCGGCGTATTTAGCCACGAAGCTTTAAGGTCAAATCCCACACAGCGAGAATTGAAAGACCTGTAGCCCTTCCAGAGGCTTGGATGGTCAGGTCAAGGATTTGAGGAAGGCACGCCCCTTGTCTGTGATCCCGTAGACTCCGCGTCCATTACGTTCGACGTAGCCCTGAACTAGCAACAAGCTCGTAATCGTCTGGAACTTCCACGGCGTCGAAGACCCCCGTAGAGTGGCCTTCACCAGCGGAGTCCACCTCATGGGTCCACCGGACAGGTTCTCCAGCACTATTCGGGCTGCCTTAAGCTTCTCATCAAGCCTTTGCGTCATCTCAAACCCTCTTGAAGTCGCGACGGTACAAAGCCGTAATCTGCTGTATCTCGGCGTCCCAGACCTCATAGATGTTTCCAGTGCTCTCGCTATATTCTCCGATGGCGAAGCTCTGGGGATGCCTGGTCTTGATCGTCTTCACGGTCAAGAGCATGCTCAACCTCTTGATCAGCTTGTCAGAAGCGGACTGGGCGCCGAGGGCTGCGGAAGCGATGATCAAGACGGTGGTGACGATTGTGGCTACTAAACTGTAATCCAATTCTATCGATTAATAGACAGAAAAGAGGAGTTCTTAAACCATTTTTAGGAAAAACCGTAACGAAAAAACCATTATGGACTTTGAATCTATCTTGACTTAGTTTACCTCGCTCATGTTGTGAACGTGGCGGCTAAATAAACCAAGACTGATAACCATATGAGGAAGCCGGCGACCCCCCACCGCAGCCCACCATCCAATCTCAACTTGGTCCCTCCAAAACCCATGACGCCCATTCCCAGAGCCTGTACTAGAAACAGTATAACGCCCCAGCTCCAGCCCAACCTCGCCGTACCCACGATGATTTCAACAGTAGAAGGGAAGAAGCCAATCACGAAGGCCAGGAGCTTCTATTCGCCCCAAAGGCCGTAGATCCCAGACACCAAGCCGTCCACCGGAAGGATCGATCGATCATGAAACTATAAATATGCCAAAAGACCTTATGGGAATGTCTATACACAGGAGCTCTATGTTAAGGTGTGGTGCTACCGTAGAAACAGGGATATGGGACGCTGGTTATATTGGAAAAGGAAAGACATTGTTAGTAATTCACAGTCTTTACGGTCTGATATTAGAACTAGATGCAAGGATGGCACAGATGCTTTTCGATCGATCGAGCCATCTAAAATATACGAAGGCATATACAAAAAAGAAGGGATAGGCGAAATTAAGTGAGAACTGAAACGGAAATAAGAGCAGCTTTAGACGAGTATAAGAGATTATCAAAA
>Ga0315296_10002611_pt1 | contig 15327 bp, 15 predicted proteins | sample YL17G14_18_MG_FD_203921 | JGI IMG/M metagenome (GOLD analysis project Ga0315296, IMG submission 203921) | Sediment microbial communities from Yellowstone Lake, YNP, Wyoming, USA - YL17G14_18 | ecosystem: Environmental > Aquatic > Freshwater > Lake > Sediment | place: USA: Wyoming | collected... | reverse complement strand
CACGGTGCTCCTGATCGACGTCTCGCACAGCATGGTCCTCTACGGCGAGGACCGCATCACCCCGGCCAAGCGCGTGGCCCTGGCCCTGACCGAGCTCACCCTGACCCAGTACCCCAAGGATTCCCTGCGGGTCGTGCTGTTCGGGGACGAGGCCCAGGAAGTCGCCATCGCGGACATCCCCTACATCCAGGCCGGGCCGTATCATACCAACACCAAGGCGGGACTGAGGCTGGCCCAGGAGATCCTGAAGCGGGAGAAGAAGGCCAACCGGCAGATCTTCATGATCACGGACGGCAAGCCCTCGGCGATCACCGAGCACGGAGCCCTCTACAAGAACCCCTTCGGCCTGGACCCCAAGATCGTGAACCGCACCCTGGACGAGGCCGCCTCCTGCCGCAGGGACAAGATCCCGATCACGACCTTCATGCTGGCCCGGGACTATCCCCTGGTGCAGTTCGTGAACGAACTGACCAAGCTGAACAAGGGGCGGGCCTACTTCGCCAGCCCCGCGAACCTGGGCGAGGCCCTGTTCGTGGACTACCTCAGGAACCGAAGAAAGAGGTTTAAATAGCCATGGCTTTTACCTGGACCCAGGGTCTCGCGGTGGGCGTGAAGGAGATCGACGCCCAGCACCGGGAGCTCTTCAAACGGATCAACGCCTTGCTGGAGGCGATGAGCCAGGGGAAGGGCAAGGGGGAGGTCTCCCCCCTGCTCGCCTTCCTGGAGGACTACGTCACCGAGCACTTCCGGACCGAGGAAGGATACATGATGCGGCACGGCTATCCGGACTACCGCGCACACCGGGAACTGCACAAGGGTTTCAACAAGGATATGAGGGATTTCAAGCAGGACCTGGAGACCAAGGGGCTGAGCTCGGTCCTGGTCATCTCGTTCCAGCGTCACATCTGCGACTGGTGGCGGGAGCACGTCGCCAAAAAGGACAAGGCCTTCGGGAACTACTTGAACGATACCTCGCCCCCGCCCTTGAAGTTCTTAAAATAACCGAAGGCCCCGACGTCTGTCGGGGCCTCTTTATTTATATCTCTGGCGATGTCATCCTGTCATTCCCGGCTCTTCAACTTCCTTTTGCTCCAACCTCCTCTCCCTCTCTTGTAGCTTTAGCCCCTGCTCTAACTGCTCGGGGCTCAGGGCCTTCATGGTGATGAGGATCGCCCCGAGCTTGAGCCCGGGGTATGCCCCCTGTTTTCTCAACGCTTCTTCCACCTGCTCTAACTTGATATAGCCCAAACCTACCAAGATGTGCCCGATCAGACCCCGCTCCTCCAAAAGCCCGCCCTCCGATGATGTGGTGTTTAACGCTTCGACGCATCTTCAAAGTTCACTTTTGCAATAATGATATTCGATTCAGGAAAGGGATTGCAAGTAGATACGGATACCCCAAAGCCCGCGAGGAGAGAAAGGACGATGAGAAAAGAGCCTCGCGGGCATGACTCGCCTGCTCCGGGCAGGACAGGCGGGTTGGGTATCTCAAAGGGCTCGGGGTTCGTTCTTCTGAAATTTCAGCGCCTCCTCGATCTGCTCCGAGGTCACATGGCCTAATTGACAGAGGATTTCGCCCAGGAGCGGACGCTCCTCGGGCGCGGAGAGAATCTGCCTTCTCCGGGCCTCGTTCAACTGCGCTAACGTGATGACGCCTTTCTCCATGAGTATTTGCCCGATCAACTTCATCTCATTTTTACTGCGATTATCGAAACAAACCTTCTACGCTCAGATACCGCTGTCCCGTATCGGCGAATACGCATACGATCACCTTTTTCTGATGTTCCGATCTCTTCGCAACTACCAAGGCGGCATGGGCCACGGCACCGGAGGAGATGCCCACCAAGAGCCCTTCCCGCTTGGCGATCTCCCGGCACATCGTGAAGGCCTGCTCCTCGCTGACCAGGACAATCTCGTCAATAATCTCCCGATCAAGCGTCTCGGGCATAAATCCCGGTGCCATGCCCATCATCCGATGGGGCCGAAAGACCCCCTGGGAGATAAAGGGAGCCTCCGCTGGCTCCACCGCCACGAGACGTACGCTGGGTTTTTTCTCCTTCAAATACCGGCCTGCGCCGCAAATCGTGCCCCCGGTCCCCAGCCCTGCGACGAAAATATCCACCCTTCCATCAGAATTTCGCCATATCTCCGGGCCGGTTCCTAAATAGTGGGCTTTGGGGTTGGAGGGGTTAACGTGCTGACCTACGTAGAAATACTCCGGATGTTCGGCAAGAATTTCCCGGAGCCTCTGCCGCGCTCCTTTCGTTCCTTCGGAGGCCGGCGTCAGGATGAGCTCGGCCCCAAACGCTTTCATCACTTGCCTGCGCTCCATGCTCTGGATCTCGGACATCACCAAGAGCGCCCGATAACCTTTGACCGCAGCGATGAAGGCCACGGCCATCCCCGTGTTTCCGCTGGTGGCTTCGATCAGGGTGGAACCGGGCTGCAGCAAGCCAGCTTGTTCGGCATCTTGGATGATCTGCAACACCGGCCGGTCCTTCAGACTCAAGGGATTCAGGAATTCACACTTGGCATAAATCTCCTGATCCTCCGCCAGCTGGTGCAACCTTAAAAGAGGGGTGTCCCCGATCATCTCCAGCACATTGCGGTAGCATCTCATACACGTTCCAAAACCATCTTGGCCCCGACCAACAATAAAAGCCCTCCGAAGAGCCGTTTCAAGAGGATCGGATGGAGGAGTTGGGCTATATGGGAGCCAAGGAAGGCCCCGCCGCACATCCCCAGGCAGACGAAAACCGCAACCCCGACCTTGACGTTCCCGTGCCGCCAATATTCCCCGGCAGCCAAAAGACCTAACGGGAGAGCCATCGCAGCGAGCGAGGTCCCCTGGGCTTGGGTCTGGGTGAGGCCGAAGAGATAGACCAGGGCCGGGACCATGACAACCCCGCCACCGATACCGAAGAACCCTGATACGATCCCGACCCCTGCCCCCAGGACGAGAAACCAAAACGTTTGCATAATCTCCCCCAAAAAAGATGGCTCCTTTATGATACCAAACCTGGCATCAACCATCCACGCTTTATGGACCAGCCCGCGAGGGGAGAAAGGAGAGAAAGAAAACCTCGCGGGCATGACTCGCCTGCTCCGGGCAGGACAGGCGGGTAGGGCTTACCGTTTATTGCACCCCGGAACTACCCCCTTGAATTCTCAGCGCCTCCTCGACCTGCGCCGAGGTCACGCAGCCCATTTCCCGAAGGATCATCCCGAGGGGCGGGAGCGGCACGGCACCGGAGTTGAGTTGGATCCTCCTAGCCTCATTCAACTGGAACAGGTTGATATAGCCCTCGTTTCGGCCCCCGTTAGGACTGGACCTGAGGAAAGTTGTGGTATAATAGCCACAAAGGAGGTCCAGAGATGCCCCAAAGCAAGTGGTCCCAAGAGAAGAGGTTTGAGTTAGTTCTTCGTGTGCTCCGGGGGGGATCGGTAGCCGAGCTTTGCCGGGAGAACGGGCTTTCAGCCACGCAATTCTACAAGTGGCGAGACGCCTTTCTGCGGGGAGCGCAGGAGGGCTTAAAGGACAAGCGGAACCCTCAGAACCGGGATCCCGCTCTGGAGGAGAACCGGAAGCTGAAGAAGCTGTTGGCGGAGCAGCTGCTGATCAACGAGGGCCAAAAAAAACTCTACCAGCTCGAGGGCGAGGGGAGTTAGTGGCCGAGGTGGAGGCCTTGAGAGGGCAAGGACACCGCCTGAAGGAGGCCCTGGGAGTGGCTGGGCTGTCCAAGAGCAGCTATTTCTATCGCCCCCAGCCTCGGAGTCCCCGGCCCCTGAATGGACGGCTTCTGGGGGCTCTGGAAGCGATCTCAGGGCGGGAGGCCTTCTATGGCTACCGGAAGAAGACCCGTTATTTGCGGGTCCAGGGCCTCTGGTGCAACGCCAAGGCGGTCTATCGGCACCTTTTGGTCTTAGGGCAGCTCCAGCCGAGGAAACGCAAGGGCCTACAGCATCGGGCGTTAGCATTCAGCCGGCCCACGGCCAGCAACCAGCGCTGGGAGGCCGACCTGGTGGAATCGTCCTGCGGGATCGACGGCAAGGGGTTTGGGATTGCCCTGATCGATGCTTTTGACAAGGAGGTGATCGCCGGGGAGTTCAGCCTGCGCTGCCGGGCTCAGGAGGTCGAGGGAGTCCTCCTGGACGCCGTCTGTAAACGCTTCCCTGGGGGCTACATCCCCCAGACCCTGAAGGTGGTCTTACGGGTGGATCGGGGAGGCCAGTTTATCGCCCGAAGGATCATTTCCCTGGCCAGGACCTTAGGAATCAAGCCGGAGATTTGCGGGCTCCAAACGCCCAACGATAAGCCCTACATCGAGTCCTTCTATGCCAGCTATAAGACCGAGGAGGTGTACCGTAACTGGTATCAGACCTACGAAGAGGCCAAGCAGGGCTGGGAGGGCTACATCAGTTGGTATAACACCCAGAGACTCCATCAGTCCTTGGGATACAAAACCCCGGCTCAGGTGGCCCCCAAGCCGGTCATCGAAAAAAACGCCCTTTGGATCGAGAATCTCAAAACCGTGTCAAGACCTAATCCTCAACTTCCACAACCCCTTTTTAGTCCAGTTTAGCGGGGGCCAGTCCGGCCCTTCTCCACCAGAATCTGCCCGATCAGGTTCCTCCCCGTTCTCTCAGAACCCATCCGGGTCGTTACTTTTACCCCTTTGACCACGAAGGGGAAAAGGGATTGAAAGAATCCTCGCAGGTCCTAAAACCCCCTTCCTCACAGTGCAAAGGCAGAGGGTTCAACAACCCCTCCCTTTCTCAAGCTTCAGGGCCTCCTCAATCTGTTCCAAGGTCACATCGTCCGTTTGACGCAATAGCTCGGCCAACCGAGGATGTTTCTCGGCCTCGGAAAGGAGAAACTTCCTTCTGGCCTCCCTCAACTGGGACACGGTGAGGAAGCCTTTCTCCGTGAACATCCTGGGCTCGACGTTATCTATCATCATCGTTGCAACTCCTTACCCCCCTCGCTTTTCCCTTGTTGCCCCTACCGCACCTTCACGATCCGCACCAGCCTGGGTTTCCCGGTGGTCTGCTATCTGGCCGTCGCTTGTGCCCCCAGGACCGTTAGCGCGATTATCAAGGCCAAGGTTAGGGCTGTTAACACCCCTGCGGCCACCATGAGAACCTCTGCAGTCTTTTGGCTCCAAAACCACTTCACTTAACGTGCTCTTCTCGGCTATCTTTTCGGGCGCTCCGCCTCTCGTTGGATTCCCCGCTTGCCTTAGAGAAGAACCTTTCGGGAGGTCCGCTGGAGCGCCCGATCCTTTGCTTAGCGCACCTTCACGATCCGCACTGGCCTATCGTTTCCCCCAGTTCGCCTGAGGAAGTAGACCCCCGCTCTCAGCCCCGCTCCGATTCGGTCACCCCGGAAGATTCCGACCTCCCTCCCGGACATGTCGTAGAGCGCGAAGCGCTCGCTCTCATGCCCGGGAAGGGTGGCAAAGGATGTGAAAGGGTTGGGTGTGGCTTTAAACGTTATCTCGTACTGCTTAGTATTAAGAGATGACGTCGCCTCCTCGGTTCCCGTCGTCCAGGTCCCAAAGGCATAAAGGTAGCCGTCCTGAGAGGTGACGAAGACCATGCCATTGGAGATCGCCGGGGAGGAGGTGACCCAGCCTCCAGTCCGGTAGCTCCACAGGGAATCCCCCGTGGCTTTATCAAGGCAGAAGAGAGCCTGCGTGGAAGACCCGCCGCCTGCGTAGCCCGTGCCGACATAGATTTTGCCGTTACCGCTCAGGGATGCAGAACCTACGCCACAATGGCCTCCCAGATGCGGACTCCGCCAGATCAGCCCCCCGCTTACTGCATCCCTGCAATAAGCGTAACCTACCTCGTGACCATAGTAGATCCGGTTCCCTTCAACGGAGACGCAGGAGGGATCGCCACTATACCCTGGGGCCGACCGCTGACTCCAGAGAAGCTCCCCGTTCTGAGAGGGAGGAAACTCGTTCAGGGCGTAAAGCCACCCATCGTCCACGGATCCGAAAACCCTTCCCCCACTGATGGTCGGAGCCTGATGGTTCTCGCCGCTGGCTACGGTATAGGCCCAGCGGACATCGGGGGCGGTAGAGAATTCTCTGTAGGCATAAAACTTCGTTGAGACATCGAGGTTCGATGCCCCAACGATGGCCAGGCTGTCGCTCACGGCCGGCAACCCCCCGTGGCCATACATGTATCCCGGATCCGGGGTCGCCCGCCAGAGGCGAGCGCCGGTATTGGCATCCAGACACCAGATGTAGTTCTGGTACCAGGCCCCGAAGAAGACCCTCCCATCCGCGACCGTGGGCCCGGTCTCGATCTTGCCCCCGCTGTAGTAACGCCACAGAGAGTCGCCGGTATTGGCATTCAGGCAATACAGGTAGCCATTCCAGGTGCCCGCGTACACCTTTCCATCCACTACGGCCGGGGAAGAAAAGACCGTGTCCCTGAGCTGTTTGACCCACAGAGGCGGCCCGCCGGAATGGTCGAAGCAGTAGACCCGGCCATTGATCGAACCCACATAGACTTTGCCATTGACCACGGCCGGGGAGGAGATGTGAATGTAATCCCAGTTTGGCAGGGCAGGCCCGATTTGATAGCTCCAAGCGAACTGGCGAGTGCTCGGCCCGGAATCGGGGGTCGAGGATGTGTGCGCGGGGTCATGGTACATCATCGCCCAATCTCCGGCCCAGGCAAAAGCGGTCCAGAGGAGCAGAAAGCAAAGGCAGGCTCTTTTCATCTTTTTTCTCCTTTTCTTAATTTTCTTACCTCACCTTCACGATGCGCAGGGGTTTATCTTTGTTATCCGGAGAGCGGAGGAAGTAGATCCCGGGTGAAAGCCCCACTCCGATTCGGTCGCCTTTGTATGTCCCAACAAATTTTCCGGAGATGTCGTAGAGGGCAAAGGGCTCCGCCTCGTGGCCGGGGACCTTGGCGAAACAAGTGAACGGGTTCGGCACAGCTCGGATTCGACCCGCTAAGCCCTCTAACCCGCTCCTCACCGGCTTCTCCTCCATCCATTCTCCAACGCCATTAGAAGAAGTAACGAAGTGCACCCTTTGCAGATGGTCCCCGGCTATATCCGACATCCGAAACACGCCATAAATGAGCTGCAGCATCATCGCAGGAGAGTTCCAGTAGAGGTCGGTAGTGAAGTAATGTGTGTGGTACTGGTCGCCGAGTTGAAGATAGAACGAGAAGAACATCTCATTTGCTTCCATATGGGTCAACGTCGTATCGAGGGGAAACTTGTTCCAGGTCCAGCGTTCGATATGAACATTCGGCAATTCCATTCTTATGTCGCTGCTGTCGGGCATATTATTAGGCAGAGCTCCATAGATTCTGAACATTGCCGAATCACCACCAGGGTTGGTTTTTTCCGAAAAAAAGGTGCTGATCGAATCGACCCATCCATCCGCAGGGGCGATGACCCTGATTCCCCAGCCGCAATCATGGTTGGGATTTGCCCACACCCAGTGTTGTCTCGGGGTCCCATCATCGTAGTAGATCCAATCCGCGGTTGCAATGGAGGGAACCATGAACAAGCAGGCAAGAGCTATTTTTGTAACGTTGGCTTTTGACATCTCTTCTCCTTTGTGTTCATCTGAGCACGGTTATCTTTCTTGTGACTGTGAAATCACCGGCTTGCAACAAAATTTGAAAAGTGTGTTCCGCTTGGCACCCCTGGAGTCCATCCTGTCCGATCACTTCCTTCCTCCTCCGGAAACAACCCGGAACTCCTTGATCTCTTTACCGTTTACCGTGTTACGTGAACCGTGTACCGAAAACCCCTTTTACCTTCTACTTTCTACGCCCTTTTATTTTATCTCACCTTCACGATGCGCAGGGGTTTTGCGACTTCGCCCTCGGCCCTGAGGAAGTAGACCCCGGGCGAAAGCCCCTCCCCGATCCGGTCTCCCTTGTGAATCGCTTGTTTTCGACCCGTGATGTCATAGACCGCGAAGCGCTCTGTCTCGTGACCCGGGATCCGGGCGAAGGACGCGAAGGGATTGGGTGTCGCCTTTAATCTAACCTCAAACCTCTGGCCTCTGTCTTCTGCCGTTCCTTCCTCCACCCCGGAGACAGAGTAAAACACGGCGAGCATGGGCCGGTGGGTGGTGTCCGCGCACTCCCGGGGCGAGGCGTAGATGTGCTGGTTGAAGGGCCGGTTCCCCACCGCCAGGGTCTCGGCAGTGTTGTTGGGTATGTCCCCGACCATCATGGGGGCTTGGGTCGGGTCGTCCGGGTCCTTCAGCTTCACGCTCATGAAGGTGCGGGAGGCGTTGTAGTCCCGGAGGAAGATCGGGCTGAGGTTCACGGAGCGGGCCCAGCCCACTGCGGTGGCGAATCCCGCGGCCTGGAGGACGGTGTCCGAGGTCGGGATGGCCCAGATGACGCTGGCGCGATCCGTCTCGGTCCAAGTCTGGCTGTTCACGTTCCAGAACTTGACGTCCCGATCCCAGTTCGCGGCGATGCTCCAGACCCAGAGATCCAAGATCACGGAGTCAATGGCCGCTCCCCCCGGGACCGGGGAGATGTTGAACTTCAGGAAGGAGTTGCCGCCCTGGCCGCCGCCGAAGGTCCAGATGAAGACATCCTGGCTCGGGCGCAAGATGACCTGCGCCGCCTGAGACCCCGACGAGGCGAATACCCCTGCCAGGATCAGAAGCAGGATGGACCGAAGAAACTTTTTCCAAATGCTCATGAGATCCCCCTTTCTTTTTTCTGTTTGACCGTTGATCCTTGACCTTGAACCCCTCTTTTACCTCACCTTCACGATGCGCAGGGTCTTTGCGTCTTCGCCCTCGGCCCTGAGGAAGTAGACCCCGGGCGAAAGCCCCTCCCCGACCCTGTCGCCCCGGAAGGTCCCGACCTTCCTCCCGGAGACGTCGTAGAGGCTGAACCGCTCGGCCTCATGCCCGGGAAGGGTGGCAAAGGAGGTGAAAGGGTTCGGGGTTATCCGTAATTCCGCATTCCGCAATCCGCAATCCGCATTCCGGACATCCTCCACCCCTGAAGACCCCAGGGAATCCGTCTTGATGAGGTAGACCTGGTCGCCGCTCCCGAAAGAACCGGACCCTCCCGCGATGATGTAGCCCCCATCAAAGGTCTGCTGAACAGAGTTGCCCACATCGGTGGCCCCCCCTCCCCAGGTCTTGGTCCAGAGGGTATCCCCAGAGGCATTGGCCTTGATGAGGTAGACATCGTCGTAACCTGCGCCGAAGGACATTGTCCGTCCCGCGATGATGTATCCTCCATCCGATGTCTGCTGGACCGAATTACCAATATCGAGGTTCGTCCCTCCGTAGGTCCTAGTCCAGAGGGTATCCCCTGAGACATTGGTCTTGATGAGGTAGAAATCATTCGATCCTGCGCCGAAGGAGAATGTAGCCCCTGCGATGATGTATCCCCCATCCGATGTCTGCTGGACAGACCAGCCCCATTCCCCTCTCGTCCCTCCGTAGGTCCTGGTCCAGAGGGTATCCCCTGAGGCGTTGGTCTTGATGAGGTAGACATCAACGTCTCCTGCGCCGAAGGAGTAAGTCTGCCCTGCGATGATGTATCCTCCTTCCGATGTCTGCTGGACAGAGGCGGCATCTTCGTTGTACGTCCCTCCGTAGGTCCTGGTCCAGAGGGTATCCCCTGAGACATTGGTCTTGATGAGGTAGACATCAAACCGGCCCGCCCCGAAGGAGCTGGTACATCCTACGATGATGTAGCCCCCATCCTGAGTCTGCTGGACGGAGGCGCCGACATCCCAGCCCGTCGCTCCGTAGGTCCTGGTCCAGAGGGTATCCCCAGAAGCATTGGTCTTGATGAGGTAGACATCCCTGCTTCCTGCGCCGAAGGAGCTTGTGGCCCCTGCGATGATGTATCCTCCATCCGATGTCTGCTGGACCGAATTACCAATATCGAGGTTCGTCCCTCCGTAGGTCCTGGTCCAGAGGGTATCCCCCAAGGTATTTACCTTGATGAGGTACACCTGCACACTATCCCCGAAGGAAAAGGTGAATCCCGTGACGATGTACCCCCCGTCAGAAGTCTGCCGGACAGAGTTGCCCCTATCGTTGTTCGTTCCTCCGTAAGTTCTCTCCCACCCTCCCGAAAGGGCGGGAAGGGCGAAAAGAAGCGTGAGGAGCGAGGCGTAAGGCGCGAGGCGAAACAGCACGAAACGTTTCACGACGTGTCTCCTATCCTTTGAAGACCAGGTTTGGGAGTGGGTCTTCTCTGAATCACACTGTGATCGTTGCGGTCACCGGGTCGCCCATCGGCCCCAGCCTCATCCGGCGGTCGAAATACTGCGCCCGGTAGGTGATGGTCAGCGACTGCCCGGGAACCGCGTGCAGGTACGGGCTGTGTGTATCGTCTGCCAGCCAGGTCCAGGCCGCGTTGGCGTCGGTCGGCACCCCGTAGCAGAACCACAGCTTCGCGCCCTTGATCCCCTGGGGCAGGCCGTTGTTGCGCTCATCCCCGGGGTTCGGCCCGAAATGCACGATGACCTGACCCCGCTTGCTCCAATCCAGCTCCAGCCTCGGGGCCGGGGTCGTGCGCACGATATCCTCGGACTGGGGCGTCAAGGTCGTGTCCCGGACGGTAATGCCCAACCCCTCGCGGCTGGCATCCGAGACCCCCGGCCTGGCCTGGATGATCTTCACGAACTTCCGGATGACCACCTCTCCGGCGTCCCGCTTCTCCTCCTTGGTCTCGGTCGCGCCTTGGGCGGCGTTCTGCGCGGCCAGGTGGTTGGAGTAGGCCAGGCTCCAGGTTATCTTGGCCGTCTGAATCTCCAAAAGGTCCGCGTCAGACAATCCCAGCTCCACCTTGTGGGCCACGCAGTAGGCTAAGAAGCCCGCGAACCACTCCTCGAACTCGGCATCCGGCTTGGGAATGTAATCAGGCACGATGTCTCCTCGTCTTTTGGGTTATAAGTTACTGAATTACAAGTTGTTAGCTAAAAACATTGGCTTTGGTTTTACTCGCTCGCACCACGGTCTGACTCAGTCGCACCACGGTCCCAGTCGTTCAGACCAGGGTCTCAGCCGCTCGGACCACGGTCCCAGCCGCTCGCGCTATGGTCTCAGCTGGTCGCACCGTGGTCTCTGTCACTCGCACCATAGTCTCATCCGGTTGCACCAGGGTCCCAACCGCAGAGACCAGGGTGCCAGCCGGTGAGACCAAAGTCTCTCCCGCAGGGACCGGAGCCCCTGCCGCACGCTCCGTAACCCCCAGTAAAGCATCCGACTTTTTAAAGCCATTTTGTTCCCGATTTATACTAACTATTATACTCCCCAACCTTAGCGAAACCTTATCAAGCATAACCGTTGTTAAAATGGAGACTTGACTATTAACGCCGATTCAGGTATAATAAGCTCATGAACGACTTGCGCCAGATGCTCTATATAAAGGGGCGGATCGGCAAGGTCCTGGAGGCGATCCGCAAGGAGGGAATTCCGGACCCCGCGGCCGAGCCGGACCGCGCGCTCATCCATGCCCATGCCGTCTTTCAGTACGGCGATCTCCCCCAGGCCCTGAGGATCTATTCCGCGGTCCCGCCCCATCCGGATTACGACGCCGAGCGTCTCTGGGGCCTGGCCAAAACCCTGTCCCGTATGGGGGACCTGGAGCAGGCCAAGCGCCTGCTGGATGAAGCCTTGGTGAAGAACCCGCCCGACTGGCTCCTGCCCCACATTTACAACACCTGGGTCTCCATTCACTTGCTGGAGGGGAATTTCGAGGAGGGCTACCGGGCTATCGAACAAGGCATCGCGGCGTCCGAGCGCGAGCCCGCGATGGTCATGCGCTGGGTCCTGGAGGGCAACCGCGGGGTGATGCAGATCAACCAGGGCCTGCACGAACAGGCTGTGCTGACCCTGCAGCGAGCCGTGAAGCAACTTCTGGCCCGGGATGCGATTCTTTCCGCCGGGCACGCTTTGATCATCCTTGGCACGGAGTTCGATAGCCAGTGCGACCAGGCCGAGGCCGAGCGCTTCCTCTCCCAGGCCGAGGGCTTGGTCCGGGAATCGGGCAGCAAGCACCGGCTGATTTACCTCCGTCTCGCTCAGGGGAACCTCTGGGTACGGATGGGCCTCCTCGACAAGGCCGAGCGGTCCTACGAGGAGGTCGGGAAGCTCCTCCGGGAGTTACCGATCCTGGAGTTCGAGATCAACCTGGGCTTCTTCCAGGCCCACTTAGCCTTCAAGAAGGGAAACGTCTCCCTGGCCCTGCGCCTGGTGCGGAAGGCCAAAGCCCGGGCCCGGGAGAAAGGCCTCCCCCTGTTCGAGGACTGGGCCCTGTTCCACGAGGGCAGCTTTCTGGTCCGCGCCGGGGCCATCCGGGAGGGGATGGAGATCCTCAAGCCGGCGGCGGCGATGGCCGAAAGACGCAAGGAACTGGACCTCTTGAGGGACATCAGCCTCCACCTGGCCCTGGGCTGTGAAGAGCTGGGGCAGCGCGAAGAGGCCCTAAAATGGCTGGGGAGATGCTTTGCCGCGCTGGAACGCTCCCGGGCGTTCCCGCAAATCCTGGACGAGCGCGAGGTGCTCGTGCCCCTGCTCCTCCGGCTGGGGGAGACCCTGCCGCTCACCGACACGCTGAGTAACCTCATCGTCCAATTAAGGCATCCGGCGCTCTTGAAACGCCTTCTCAGGCACGATCCCCCCAAAGGAAAGATTCTGTTCGTGCGGTCCCTGACGGTACACGATGCCAGCCCCCTCCGCATTCACCTGAAGAGGCTGAGACGGGATGAGCTAGGAGAGGTGCGACGGGCCTCGCGGCTGCTCCTGTCCGGCTGGCAGCAACACGTGGGCTACCGGGTCTACACCCTGGGAAACTTCCGGGTCTTCCTCGAAGGCAAGCCCTTCATCGAGGGAACCTGGAGACGGGCCGGGGTCAAGCGGCTGTTCCTGTACTTCCTCTCCCGCCCAGAGGAGTGGCAGGCCACCGAGGCCCTGCTCGAAACCCTGTGGGAGAAGAAAAACTCCCGCCCGAGGTCTCCGAAAGCCCTGTGGCCGTTGTATTCTTACCTCCGCAGCCTGTTCGAGCCCTGGCATCTGCCGGGCATGGTTTATGTCTTCTTCCTGAGCCGTCGCGGGGCCTACGGTTTCTTTCCCGGAGAGCGCTTCTGGATAGACTATCAGGAGTTCGAAAGGGGAATAAAGAAGGCGGAGAAGGACCAGCTTGCCCGAAATTTCAAGGAGGCAAGAAAGGCCTACCGGGAGGCGCTGGACCTCTATCTCGGGGACTACTTGGAGGAATTTCCATACGAGGATTGGCTCAGACCAAAGCGGGACAACCTGCGGGAGCTTTACTTCCGAGGGGTGATGCGGTATGCCGCGTTAGAGCGGGACTCCGGGAACCTGCCTGAGGCGAGGAGGGTCTTGGAGGAGGCGCTGTTCAAGGACCTGTCCCGGAGCGGTTGCGCCGCCCTTTTGATTCAAATCCTCATTCAAATGAAGCTCACCCACGAAGCCAAGGACTGGGGCCAGCGGCATATCCAGTATATGAAGAAGGAGCTGAAAGAGAAACCTGCGCCGGAGGTGTTGGAGGCGCTGGGCAAGTTAGGGTAGCAGAGCGCTGAAAGGAAGAAGCCCCCGATAAATCGGGGGCCTCTTTATTGGCAGCGGACTGATTAAGTCTTCCGAACGGCAGTGAGCACGCGCTGGATCTGCTTGAGGTGGCCCTTGGCGTGCTCGGCGTAGAACAGGAGGCTCTGGGCCATGCGACGGTAGCGGGCTTTGTTCTCCCGGACCTCGGGCCGGAGGCCGAGGAAGATCGCGAAGGTCTCCTCCACGTCCTTCTTGTACCGGGCGAAGAGGTCCATCGCGACCGTAGTCACGGCGATGGCCGCTTTGAGCCTCTCCGGGGCCGTGGTCGGGTTCTCTTGCGTCCCCGGGACCTCGCCCAGGATGTCCCAGACCATCCACTGGTGCCCGTCCCGCTCGCCCACCGAGAGGTGGGCCAGGACCTCCTTCACCGACCACTTGCCCGGGGCCTCGGGCTTCACGGCCTCCTCCTCGCTCACGCCGGAGAGGGTCTTCTCCATCTCCTCCCAAACGGGCTGGTAGGCCTGCCGGGCCTTGGCCACGACCGCCTTGGGGTCCCAGGAGATGTCCTCCATCTTGCGCGGGGAGAGCTCCAGGACTAATGACTGCTTCTTCCCGTCCCTGAGGTAGACGACCTCGATCTTATCTCCGGCCCGGTGTTTGCCGAGGACCGGGCCGATCTTCTCCCAGCCCACGATCTCCTTCCTGTCCACGGTCAGGAGGACGTCCCCCTTTCTGAGCCCGGCTTTCTCCGCGGACAGGCCCGGGACCAGCTCCGTGAGCTTGAGATACCCGGCCTTGACCCCAAGCTCCTTGGCGGCCTCCGGAGAGAGGAAGTCGAAGTTGATCCCCATCATCGGCCGGCGGGCGATGCGCAGGTCGATCCCGGTCTCCAGGATGGACACGAGGTTCTCCAGGCACTTGACCCAGGCCCGCCTGGCACCGGCAAAGCTCTTGGCGGCCTGGGGGCCCTTGCCGAAATCGCTGTGCTGGAGCGAAAGCTCCGTGCCCTTCGGATGAGGCTTCAGGATGAACTCCGCCCTGGAGGGGCGGGGGTCCCGGGCATCCGACCAGGCGAGCACCAGGCGCTTGGGAGCGTCCAGGGCGAGGATTGTCCCCCAGGCCTTGTAGCCGTCCTCCCATTTGGCCTCCCACTTCTCTTTGGGCCGGGAGGCGAACTTGGCCTCCTGGCAGAGCCATTCCCGCCACTCGTAGGCCTGGGAGAGGGTCCGGAACACAGCCTCTGGGCTGGCCTGGATGAACCGCTTTTCCTCGACTAAAAACCCCTTCGCCTTGGGTGCGGCCTTCTTAGCGACGACTTTTTTCTTGATCCCCTTTTTCTTCACTGCCTTCTTCTTTTTCATGCCCTTTCGCCTCCTGTTCTCTTTCTGTTTTTATTTACATCTTTCTCCGTCTCCAGCGCCGCCAAAGCCGTGTTGAAGTGAATCTGGACGGTGTCCTTCACGTCGTAGGCGTAGCCTCCCGCCAGGGTGATGACCAGGGGGATGCCCCGCTCACGGCAGATCCCGATGACCATCTTGTCCCGCTCCTTCAAGCCCTCGATCGTCAGCTTCAGGTTGCCCAGCTGGTCGTGCTCGTAAGGGTCGGCCCCGGCCACGAACAGAACCAGCTCGGGCTCGTGGGCCAGGACCTTCTCCAGGGCCCCGGAGAGGAGGTGGAGGTACTGCCGGTCCGAGGTCCCGTGATCCAGGCCGATGTCCAAGTCGCTCTTCTCCTTCTCCGGGTAAAGGTGCTCCTGGTGGATGGAGAAGGTGAAGACCCGAGGCTC
>Ga0315296_10002610_pt1 | contig 15327 bp, 11 predicted proteins | sample YL17G14_18_MG_FD_203921 | JGI IMG/M metagenome (GOLD analysis project Ga0315296, IMG submission 203921) | Sediment microbial communities from Yellowstone Lake, YNP, Wyoming, USA - YL17G14_18 | ecosystem: Environmental > Aquatic > Freshwater > Lake > Sediment | place: USA: Wyoming | collected... | reverse complement strand
CCAGGCGCCGGAGAAGAGGGGCAGGCCGGCGATCTTTTGCGCCACGCCGATGCTGAAGGGATTGGTGATGGCGGCGGAGAACCCCACGTTCGTGGCCAGGATGCTCATCCCCAGCCCGACGAGCGAATCCCAGCCGAGGAAGTAGGAGAGCGCGATCATCACCGGAACAAGCGGCACGACCTCCTCGAAGATGCCGAAGAAGGCACCGACGAGCATGAACAGAAACGAGACGACGAGCAGGAGGACGTACTTGCGCTGCCCGAACGCCTGCACGACGCGGGCGATAGTCGCGCTGAGGATGCCACTCTTGTCCAGCACGGCGAAAGAACTCCCCACCATCAGGAGAAAGAGGATGATCGTGACGATGGTGAGCCCATCGGGGCCTCCAAGGACCTCCACGGGGGCGGTGAACCAGCGCCAGAGCGGATAGTGTGGCCGGGCCACCAGTTGGAAGGACTGTGGGTCTATGATCTCTCGCCCTTCCTGGACGGTGCGGGTGTAGTGTCCGGCGGGGACCACCCGCGTGAGAACGCCGGCGGCCATCATCAGGACGAACAGGATGGCCAGGGATTGAACGAAGGCTTTCGTACTGATTTGCGCGCCTGCTTTTTGTGCCATTTTCAGTGCTCCTTCGCTGAATTCTATTGCTCGTTTCTTCACATTATGATACAATCAACAACGAGGAGGTTCTGATGATCATTCAAATCTCAGACCAAAGGTTGGTTCGACGGATCAAAAGTATCGCACTCCGGGAACGGCGCAAACCGGTGGAGGTCATCGCCGAGGCCTTGAAGGTGTACGAAGAAAAGGCCCAGGCGGTTCCCGTTACTATGCCATTCTTGCTCGCCATCGCCAATCTAGGTGCATCAGGACAGGGGGATATCGCAGAGCGGGACGAAGAGATTCTGGCAACTGAGATAGATACGGTCTCTGGGTGGAGCCTGGAGCACGATGAGTGCACTGCTTGATACCAGTTTTCTCTTCGCTCTGGCCGACACAAGCGACCGCCAGCACACGCGTGTACTTGAGGTTGCTCGAACATTGAGAGATGCCCTTATCCTTCCTGTTCCTGCGTTACCGGAGATTTGCTATCTGCTGGATTCGCGGCTCGGACATCTGGCGATGCGTCGCTTTGTCAATGAACTGTCCATAGGTGATGTACAACTTGACCCCATTGCCAAAGAGGACTTGCAACGCATTGTAGAGATTCTTACCCAGTACGCGGACATGCGGCTGGATTTTGTGGACGCCGTGATTGTGACTATTGCCGAACGGCGGGGCATCACGAAAATCCTGACGTTGGATCGTCGTCATTTTATGGCTATACGCCCCCGACACTGCCCCTACTTTGAGATTCTGCCCTGAATGATCGTCATCACTCGTCACGAAGCTGGGCCGTTGTCTCGAGCAGCCTTCTGATGAGCAGGCTGGCCGCGTCCGCTCCGCCTGTAAATGCCCACCTTCCGTAGGGCTCTTTCCCTTTCATCTTGGGCCTCCACACTTCCGGCGTCCAGAGCTCCGAGATGGGGTCAGGCGGGATCGGATGCCGATACTGCCCGGTCGCCAGCAGGTGGGAAGTGATGTCCCACAGCGCTGCGCCATTGCGTTTACTTCGGATTCCGACAGGGTGAGGCGGAGCACCGAGCCGGTGATGAGGCGCGGCTTCCAGCCATAGCGCCCGTCGCCTGTGGCGACGATCAGCCGGCTCTGGCCGATCGCGCTGCGGATTGTGCCCTCGGGGTTGCGGGTCGTGATGGGCGCGATGGCGTGCACGCGCCGCAGGATTTCGCGGAACGGCAGCGGCTCAGGCGACTCGCGCACGACTTGATGGGTCAGTTCGGTAAAGCTGGGGGTATCTTTAGCCATAAGAACCCTCCTGTCTACTCTCCTATTATCTGCACTACCAATCGCCGGGACCTGGGGCTCGTGTCGAAGTCGAGGAAGACGATCTGCTGCCAGGTACCGAGCGTGAGGCGGGCATCCACGAAAGGCACCGTGAGCGAGGGGCCGAGCAGCGCCGCGCGAATGTGGGAGCGGCCATTGTCGTCGCCCCAGCGCAGGTGGTGGCGGTAGTCCCGGTCGGGGGGCACGATCTCATCCAGTACCTGCTGCAGGTCGGCGATCACACCGCTCTCGTATTCGATGGTGGTCAGGCCGCCAGTGGAGCCCGGGCAGAAGATTGTCACGATCCCCGCCCGGAGTCCTGACTCCTGCACGGCCCGGGCGACCTGGGGGGTGATGTCCTGGACGTCGGTGTTGCCGCGAGTGTGCAGTTGCAGTTCGTGTGTAATGACCATGGGGCATCCTCCACAATGCTTATGATGAGCTCGTAGTGGCGACTTCAGAACGACTAAAGTCGTTACTACGGGGTGTATCTTCCACCAACCGCGTCGCCCGCTGCATCAACGTCTCGAATCGTCGCCTGAGCCGATCCACAGGCTCGTTCTGGATCTCGACGAAGAAGGGATCGGTCGGGCGCGGCGGCTGGACGTGGGAACGCGCGATCTTCAACAGCGGCGCCCACGGGTATCCGTGTCGCTTGAGCCCGATGACGGCCGCCTCGTCGAACGCGGCCGGGTACGCCTGCTGGTCGAACATGGCAGGTTGCTGCCCCAGCGCGAGTTCGACCAACGCAGCGTCGAGCAACAGCCGGGCGGCCCGCGCGACCAGTGCGCTCCGCTGTGCCTGCTCCAGGCGTGCCTGGGCGTGCCTCATGGATTCCCACTCCGCTTCGACGGACGCCTGTAGAGCGCGCCGGGCTGTTGCGATGGCCTCCTCCGACCACGTGCCGCCGGGCGTGGAAGCCTCCAACGCGGTCCGCACGTCCGCCAGCCGCTCCAGCCGGCGGGGCTGCCCGTTGGCTTCCAGCGCATAATAAGCGACGCGCGGGAGTGGCACCTCCACCTGCAGGCGCAGGATACGGCCTGCGGCTCCCTCGTCCTCACTCAACGCCGGAATCTGCCCCAGCAGCGACTCGAGCAGGGGGTTGCCAAAGGTGAGCAGTTGCAGTGTGTTGGGGTGGGCATCGAACGTCGCAGGGTCGAACGTGATGGCGATCTCCTGGCCGTTGCATTGCAGCCAGAAGGCTTTCCCGATGGTCTCGTGGGGGCGGAAGCGGGAGCGCAACGTCGGCAAGGTGGTCAGCAAAGTGGCCAATTCCGGCAGTGTCACCGGTGTATCCAGCGGCGCGTGCCCTTCGGCCTGTTCAGCCCATTCATCCAAATCCAGGCCAGCCTGCACGTTGTCCAGTTCGGCCTGGATGCGCTCCAGTTCCACCTGCAGAGCCTGTTGCCGCTCGGCCTCCGGCACCATTGCCAGCGCCTGGATCGTGCGCCCGACGTGCGCCAGGATGGGCTGCAGCGGCCCCACCACGTCCTGGAACCAGTCTATGCGCCGGGAGAGGGCCTGGTAGACGCGCGCCTCGACGATGTCCTCGTAGAAATAGTTGCGGATCCACACCTCTTCGTAGCGCTGCGCAATGCGATCTATGCGCCCGATGCGTTGTTCTACGCGCATCGGGTTCCACGGCATGTCGTAGTTGATCAGCACACCGCAGGTCTGCAGGTTGAGGCCCTCGCTGGCTGCCTCGGTGCAGAGGAGGAGCTTGACCTCCTGGCCGGCCCGGAAAGCGTTCTTGAGTTCCTCTTTGGTCACCGGTGCCCACATCACGCCGTCCCAGCGCTCGCCGCCGCGCCCGCTGTAGCAGGCCACCTGGCTCCCATAACTCTGCCGCAGTTGCTCGCGCAGGAAATCCATCGTATCGGTGTACTGGGTGAAGACGAGCACGGTGTCTCGCTGGCGGAAGATTTCGCGCAGGTCTTGCAGCAATTGCTCGACCTTGGAGTCGTGGCCGCCGAGCACGCCCAGCGCATGCACAAAGTCCTCGACGTAGGCGATCTCGTCGCGGAAGAAAGAGCGGTCCACCGGCCCCAGTTCATCCACGTCCAGGCTCAATTCCTCCTGTTCCACGTCGTCGTCCACCAGCCCCAGGCTGGCCTGGCCGCGCAGAAAGGCCAGCCGCCGCTTGAGGCTCTGCTGGACGGCGTAGAAGCTGCTCGTCAAGCGCCGGCGGTAAACGGTCATCACAAAGCCCAACCCTGTGCGTTCGTCTTCGTACTTGCGATAGAAGCGGGCAATGTACTCCTCGATCCGCGCGTAGAGCGCCTGCTCCTCATCCCGCATGGATATCCACTCCAGGCGCGGATCGCGGCGAGGCACGTTGGCCTGGAGCACACCCTGCCGGACGTATTCTCTCAGCAAGCGTCGCGTGTTACGAAAGACCAGGCGACGCAGCGGGGTGTGCCGTTTGGCCAGGCTGACCGCCATCCAGCGCGCCTTGGGCGGCAGGTGGGGAATGGTGCGCCCCGGGTCGCCATCATCTATCAGCCCACGCACCCGTTCCCAGTCCACCGGCCCCAGCTCCTTCAAGGCGGTGGCCGCGAACTGCCCATCCAACTTCCCATCCCCCATCGCCAGTTCTGAGCGCAGCAGGCGGAAGATGAACGGCCAATCCACTTCCTCCACCGGGCGGCGCAGTTGGTCGTAAAAGCGCAGGAAGGTGCGCCCAGCGGCCCCCCATTCGTCGCTCAGACCCAACAGGTTGAGCAGGTCCCACACCTCGAGCGGGTGGACCTGCATGGGGGTGGCCGTCATCAGGAGCAGCCCGCGTGTGCGGGCCTGCAACGCGTTGAGCAGTTCCAACAGCCGGTTGGGACGGTAGCGGTCCAGGTCGAGCAGGTCCCGGCGCCGGGCGTGGTGCGCCTCGTCCACGATCACCAGGTCCCACGGGCGGGCCTCCCACAGCGCTCGCTGGCGGTCTTGCCGCTTGACCAACTGGCTGGAGGCCAGCGCCAGGTCCACGCTGTCCCACGGGTTCAGGGTGGCCGGCGCGTACTCCTCCCCCCAGACGTCACGAAAGACCACACCGTCGTAGGCCGGCACGTTGAGCGCGAATTTCTCGTACAGTTCCTCCTGCCACTGGCGCAGCACCGACTTGGGGACCAGGATGAGCGCGCGGCGCACGAGCCCGCTCAGCCACAACTGGCGCAAGATCAACCCGGCCTCGATGGTCTTGCCCAGGCCGACCTCGTCGGCCAGCAGGTAGCGGGCGGGGAAACTCTCCACCACGCGGCGGGCGACGGCCTGCTGGTGTGGCCAGGGCACGAGCGCACAGGTAGCCGCCCCCAGCCCCGACGCCCCGGCCAGGCGGGGCGCATCGCGCAAGAACTGGCAGAAGACGCGCTCCTGCTGCAAAGCGGGGGCCAGCACCATCTGCGAGATCCGTTCGCGTAGCGCCTTTGGCGGCCGTTCCAGCGCATCGTGCGTGGGTGCGCTGGAGGGGGTATAGCGCAGAAGGCGCTGGCGGGCCGCCTCGGGGATCGGAAGCGAAATCCAGTCCGGCTCGCGCTGCGACCACAGGCGTTCGAAGCGACCCACCGCCTCGGCCACGTAGAGCCGGCCTTCCGCCCAGGAGCAGAAGACCATGAACTGTTCGTAGTTGTGCTGCCAACCAGTCTCAGACTCGTTGACGCTGCCGCTGAAGGCGACCTGGTTCCCGGCGGCATCGGTGAAGATGCCAACTTTGGGGTGGAAATAGTCTTGAGATGCGGGCGCGGGAAGCGGGAGTCCATCCGGCCCTGTGGGGAGGACGACACGCATCTCGAGTGCGCCGGTCGCCACCATCCAGGCCAGCGCGGCCAGCCGGTCGTGCATCAATCGGTCGGCCAGCGTTTCAGGATCGGGCAGGGCAGGACCCAGGCGGGCGGCGACGACCTCTCGCAGGTCGTGCCCCTGGCGGATGGCTTCCACGTCCTCCGGCTGCAACTGCGCGCCGACGAGCAGGCGCATCTTGCCGCCGTTGGTAATCAGGTGGGCCACGCCGGCCGCGGCGACGGCCAGCGCGCTCGAGGTGAAGAAGCCGGCCATGCGGTCGTAGCGGACGCCGGCGGAGAGGGCGGGGACGTAGAAGGTGTGGAGGGGGTCGTCGCCGGTGGTGTAGGAAAGTTGGAAAGGGTAGTCGCGCAGGGCGGTACTGGCCATAGGATCAGACCTTACCTATCTTGCAGTGGAAGACACCATCCGCTGATGATCTCATCGAGTCCTGGCCGAACTCGTTTTAGTTCTGTAATCAGCGGTGTATAAGCATTGGGTGTCAGCAGGAGTTGGCGGATCATTCCCAGGTAAGGAGCGCCTGGCTGCAAATGATCCACCAACTGGCGCCACGCCTCCTCGGCATCCGTCACCGACACAGGTTGCACGACACGTACTACGTAGCCCATCACGTCCCAGAATTTCCGTCTACGTGCCTCGGTCAGCGCAGTGCGACGATCCAGGGCCAATCGCTCAATGGTCAGACGACCACGGGCGATGGCCTCCTCGGAGGAGGGAAAAGACGTCACAAGACCGGTGCGGAAGTCAAAGTAGAGGAACCGCAGTGGCTCATCGTGGCGCGGGTTGAGCATCTGGTAGCCTTGCTCATCTACCGGCGGACGGTCCAGTTTCTTCGACTGGCACACGTCACAAGCCAGGACCAGGTTCTCCCAGTCCCAACGCTTTTGGGCTGTGGTCTGGGGCCAAAAGTGGTCTATCGTCTGCGCCTCAATCTGCTCGCAGTAGCCACACTTGTCATGAAATGCTCGCCGCAAGCAGTCCTTGATCCGTCGTGCCATCTGTGGCCGGCTCAGACTGTTCCAGGGCTTGTCCTGCTGGCGCTGCCTATCCAGATAAGTTTGCAGATTTTTCGGCAGAAGGGGGCAGTTCACTCTAAGCATTTTTGCCAGACCCTCTCAGGCGTTGTGCAAGCACCTCTACCTGCTGTTGAATGTCACGATATTTGCGCATCTCGTCCGCCGTATCGCCGGGTGGGGAAAGATGGGCATCCAGCCAGGCGGACAATTCGCTCAGTTCGTTACTTTCCCAAAGGGTGCCAGCGGCAGCGCGAGCCTGCAACTCGGCGTAGCGACGCATTTTGCGCTCCGTTTCTGGGTCGCGCGTCCCCGACAGGTTGAACAAAACGTGCAATATCTGTTCGACGCGCCAGCCCAGGACGGAGGGCTCATCCTGGTATGCGGCCACGCGATCCGCTTCTGGCATTTGCTGACGTAGAACGAAGATAGCGTCCGTATCGGCGGCTTGAGGGATGAATGGGCTATGGGTGGCGACGATGAATTGCATGTTGGGAAATCGCTCTTTCAGCCAAAAGCCGATTTCTCGTTGCCAGACAGGATGGAGGTGAGCGTCCAACTCGTCAATGAGCACCACGCCCTCGGCGACGATCTTTCCTTCGCCGTCCACCCAATCCTCTGTACGTTCAAAGGTTTCGTCCAGGCGGCGCAACAGATCGGCCGCCAGTGCCAGCATGGCACGGTAGCCATCGCTGAGTTCCGGCATCGGCGTCTCCTGGCTATATGGGGTGTTGAAGAAGGCCCCATCGGGACCGATGCGCGCCAGGCGTACGCCTTCTGGCAACAGGTGTCCTGTGACGGTCCCGACCAGGTCCCGGACCTGCCGGGCACGTTTGCCGACGTCGCTATTTTCGTTGCTGCGGTGGTCCAGGTTTTTCAACCACTCATCCAGATCCTCTAGCGCCGCATCCTCGCGAAAGAGGGTCACAAAGCGTGCTTCCTTCTGGCCCGGGTACATCAGCCGTGTGGCATCTACCGAACCACCGCGCAGGCGCCGAAAGGGGCCATAACCGGCCGCAAACCAGCCAGCAGACTTTTCCGACAAAGGGCCACGCTTCAGGGCATTCAGTTGTGATCTCGTTCCATCGAACACGATAGTGGGCCGGTCGTAGAGTACACCACCGATATCCACCTCGACGGTCCCGGTGATGGCATAGGAGGCTTTGTAAGATGTCTGGGTGCGCGGCCTGCCTCCGCCAGTTAACTGGTCGCTCTGGCCAGGCAGGATCTCGGCCACCAGCCTGCCGGTCATGCAGCCAGTGCGCACCCACCCGTCGGGGCGTCGCAAACGGTTGGCCGGGTCAGGGCCCATCAAAGCCATAGCGATAGCCTGAAGAAGTGTGCTCTTGCCTGTGCCGTTCTCGCCCAGGATGACGCTCCAGCGTTTGACCTCGCCCTCGTGGCGAAGAAAGTCAAGTTCTACCTGCCCAAAGCACTTGACATCCTCAATAACAAATCTACTCAGATACATATCCTCCTCCTCACGCCCATCACCGCAACCACGTCTGATCTGCACGCGGAGGTGGCGTTGAGCATTACCACTCGATTCTTCAAGCCAGGGCGAGCCAATGCCCGTAGCAGAATCGGTTCGCCCTTCTCGAAGGTTCCCCTCTCCTCCGGTCGCTTTAGCTGCCACCTTCGGAAATTCGGGTCGTTGAACGGATCGTCTGAGCTACTCAACATTGTTACTTCTACCCTGGGACGTAGGTCTGTTACACACTCGTAAGAGCGACTATGAAACCCCAGCTTGAAAGATGAAGTTTTGATCGAGTTTGGGGAATATAGGTTTCTCTCGGCCTGGCAATCGTCCTTCGAGGAGCAACTCTTGCCAATCCATCTGCCTGGTGGATGCTAATGCTGACAGGACCTCGCTGCCCACACGCACTATCCAGACTTTGTGTTCAGCGATCGCTCGCAGCATTTTGCGGATGGACTCCCAGTCCTCTCTCTGGATCTCAGCCCACAGTGGTCGATCTTGCTGCCACTTGCCATTCTGATAACGCTGCCGCGCGTTGAGCAACAGCGATACTGCCAATCTGAGTTGCTCAATCCATACCGCGGCTGCAGATGCACGACACAAGCGATATGCACGGAGATGGCTATCTGGTATTGACTCAGGCTCATTCACAAGACGCTCTTCCATCTTGTAGATACCGATCAACAGGTCAAACCGTCCATGCGCCAGAATCTCGTCAACAAATAGGTTCATCAACTTGATCAGATTCCCGCGCTCCGATTGACGGAACCGTTCCGATTCTTCCAGGGGAACTGCAGCCTCCTTGAGATACAGAAAGCGACCAAGAAAAGTCTTGCGCAAGGTTTCGTAGGATAGTGGATACCGTCGCGAACGAGCGCTGACTGTCTCTACGAATGAGAGGATCTGACTCCGCTCCCCGTCCGCCTCACCGGTGAGAACCTCATATCGCAAGAAGCTCTGGAAATTGTTGCGGACCTCAGATCTGTCGGCGGATTGGACCGCCTCGGCAAGGAAGCTACGTTCCGACTTCTTGCTCCGATCGGCCTCAGTCAGATACCTGGCAAACCCCTCGGTGAACAGATCATGCCCAACACGGTCGCTGATCAGTTGCGGAAAGTGAATTTGTGCCAGTTTAGTGTGAGCTCGGAAGTTCACTTGCTTGAGCCGCTCGTAATCCGGGTTGATGAAGACTCGGGTAAAGATGCTGTTGTTACCCACATACAGTTGCGCTGCAGCCTTATGCTGACCGTCGAACAGCAGAATCTGCCCGGTGCCTTCTGGCTCTGTGAATTCCAACCTTGCCAAACTGGGCTGGAGTTGCGGATTTCCGCGGTAGAACTCCTCGATCATCGGTTCGAGATCCACAATAGACCGCGGATTGGTGTCACGGTCGTGGTGAATCAGGCACGTTGGAACCATGCCCACGAACGATCGAAATCCGCTACGCTTATCAGTGACGATCGGATACTCTATGGATCGTGGCTCGCCTTGTTCCGTGAAAGACAGGGAAATTCGATCCCCTTGAAATCGTGCCCCAGCCTCCTGCCGCTCCGGGACGAGTTCCTGCAGGGCTTCGTAAAGGGTAAAATTCGGTGGGTTAGGTCCTTCATCACCGGCAGTAGTGTATTTCTCAACGTGCCGGTTCAGTGTAGCGATGTGTCGCTGTAATTGCAGGTCACGATTGCCCTTGGCCCGATTGCAGCTGGCATGGGTGAGTCCCCAGTTGCTTTCAGTATCAGGGCCATTTCGATCTAGTGCTATGATATGGTCAATGTCTGTCTTGTGTACCTGCAGACCGATTGGGCGTTCGCAGATGTAGCAGAGCCCTTCCTGGGTCGCATAGAGTCGGGCGATCAAGTCATGGCGCTGCTCCTGATTAAGGTCGTCAATCTGGCTACGTTTACTCACTTTGATCCTCCTGCTTCTGCCCCCACATCACCTTAACTCTCCTGCCACTGCTTATGGCCCCTCACTCAGCCGGCAGGATTAACTCCTCCTTGAAGGCATTGTCGGAGAAATGGATGCGGAGACGCTCATTACTTAGTGTATATACGGCCTATACTCTTCTTCACCTGCACCAATGCTAGCACGTCCACCCGTCATCTGCGTCAACGCGAAATAGCCGGCGAAACTGAATCCGGTCTGTGTCACGATTTGTTTCAGCAAGTCCACGAGCTCAGTGGCATCTGCCCAGCGCTTTATTCGTGGATCGCTCATCCTAAGCTCCAGCGCTTGAGCATCCTCTACTTGGTCTTTAGGAGAACGCCCCTGAAGATCCTTTAGTCTTCTCTGTTCATCATGTATGTCGATCAAGGAGGGTACAAACCCATTGTCAACGGCCACGGCTAGCGCAAAGTCCGGCCAGCGCATTGTGACGATCAGGCACTTGGCCAGCAAATCCAACCGAATCGCATCGGGCCTCAATAGGCCTCGTCGGTTGGCAATCAGGGCCTGCAAGCGGAAGTTGTTGATAAACCGTTTGATCTTACGAGGATTGAAGCCCAGGTATGGCGCTGCTTCGTGGATGGCACGTCTCACTTCATCACAATCGTCAAAAGACTGGGCGAAGACTTCCTCTCTTGCTTCTGTGAGTGCTGATTGCGGTATATCCAACCTAGATGTTTGAACTGCCTGGACGGCTTCATCCAGCGACTTGCCCGCTCTTTGTTCTGCTTTGATCAACTGCTCGGCTTCCATAACCGCTGTCTTGGGCGGATGTTCTGGCAAAGTATCATGTAGAATGTTGAGATTGGCGTCAATAAAGGACTCCACCACCTTCGGATCCACTCTGGGGATGCGGAAGCTGATCTGGACGATTTTCTCTAAGAAGCGCTGACCCAGCGTTAGACCTCCGGGATCGTCGGCACCACCGAGATAATCACACAGATCTTGGTATTTTGCCTCAATGCTGCCCGCCACTGCCCGGGCATCCATACCGACGACAAAGACACAGTGCTGTGCATCGAGCAGAATATTGATTGCCTCAATGATCTCGGCGGGTTTCGGCGGGGCACACCGGTCGAGGTCGTCAATGAACACAACCAGCGGCCATTTACCACCCTCAGTGACAACATCTATCACCCGCTTAAAGTCTTCATCAAACTGAGCCAGAAACCCAACGCGCTCTTTGTAGTCCGGCTTGCGGACATAGTCGGCAAGTTTCAGATCGAAGGGCCCAGCAAGGCGATCATAGATATCTTTTCCTGCAGCATAGATTGCAGCGATAAGCCCCAGAATACCGACCGTACCAGCGTATTTCCAAAACACATCAGTCCCTAGCCAGATTGCGACGATCCCAAAAACTATCGCTCCAAGCAGGTAGATTATGAAAACACCAGCCAGCAACTTGAGCACGCTGCGCCATATCAGGGCGCGGTCCAGCCTTCGATAACTCAGCTTCAACCAAAAACAGGCTCGCTGCCACCAATTGAACTGTGTTCGAACCTGAGCGAGGATTTCCAGAGCCAGCGCGGCCCAGAGAGACTCTTCTTGATCATACTTCCACGCGTTGAACCAGACGGTCAAGAATGATCGCTTGTGTTTCCCCTTGTGCTGCCTCGCCAGCCGGTCTTCGACCATGTGCATCAGCGTGGTCTTGCCCATCCCCCAGGCAGCGTCAATCCCTATCGTCAATGGCTTTTCGGTCCTCTCGTTGCTGATGAAATCGGCAAGCGCTTCGGCGTAGTCTGAAAACCCCAACAGATCAACCTTGCTGGGGGTGTCTGCCAGAGCACGAATAGCGACTTCAATCCGCTTAGACTCCGCTGATTTGACAGATGGCCGTGATTCACTTGACTGTGGCGCACTGATTTTCCCTAAAGCCTCAACTACTGCCTGGCGTATGCTCTCATTTGGATCATTTGCAAGAGAGGTCAGATACTCAACAGCGCGAAGGTCGCCTATTTGCCCTAACGCCTCAACTGCTGCTTGGCGGATGCTCTCGTTGGAATCGGCAAGAACGGATACAAGATGCTCGACAGCACGCGAGTCGCCAATCTTCCCCAATGCCACAACAGTTGCCAGACGGATACTCTCGTTGGCATCAGATAGGACAGGGATCAGGTGCTCGACAGCACTCGGATCCCTTGTCTCCCCCAGTGCCTCAACTGCGGCCTGGCGCACGCTGGCATTTCTGTCGTTCAGTCTGTCAATGAGAGATTCAATAGATCGCGACGGAGACGATCTCTTTGCCATCTTTTCATAAAAAACTGATGCTGCCAGTAAATCGTCTTCTTCCCTGTCATCGGTGACGTAGTACCACGGGCTTGTCTCTAAAATCAAATTGGGGCGATTAGGATTTCTCAAATCCCAAAGGTGGATGGTCTCGAAATTGGTGAGGATTCCCCAATCCGGACCCCCGAACCATTCCTGGAGTGGACCCGTGTCGGAATCAAGCAAGTTACCTGCTGGTTTCTTGATCTCAATAGGAACCCGAAGGTCCTTGTATTCCAACTCAAGTGTATGCGGCTGGACTACCCATACCGTCCAGCCGAGCGCTTGGAACATAGGCTGGACGTAGAACTCGCTCAAGTCAGGCTCGCGCATCTGCGCACGTTCGTCAGATGAGAGTTCGTCGTATTTCTGTACCAGGTCGTAAATGAGGTCGTACCCAGGTCTCCGACGACCTATTCTTGCAGCAATTTCCGGCTGTGTGCGTTTTGCCCGATAAGGCGAATCCGATGCGGACTTGGCGTCACGTTGATCTACGAAATCCGCCTGTTCTGATGGACCTGGTTGTGCCTCGGCTACCAATCCAGTCAAGTCAATATTTGGCCTGCGCGCTCTTATGAGCTCAATGAGTTCACCTATTCGACCTGTGGACTCTAGGAATTGAAGCAGGCTGATAGCTGTGTCCTGTTGGGTGCCTCCTTCTATGGGGGCGTTGATGACATAGACAAGAGATCGCAATTCATCAGGGGCGAACTTGTGGATAAGAATATCTAGCAATTTCTGTCGTTCTTCAGAAGATCCTATCATTGCAACTCCCTTGTTGTTTCGCAGTAGACTACTTGAGCAAGATGGCTTTCAATGTCCCCCCCGCTTATAAGAGTCGCATCTGTTCCGGTTTCGGCTCCGCTTCCTCCTCCGCCGGCACCTCCAACTCCTCGAAGAACGCCAGGCGCAGCCGCTCCAATACTTCCGCCTCCGGGCGGACGAACTGGCCCTTGACCTGGGTACGGGGGATGGCGTTGAGCAGCGCCTGCAGCACCGCCTTGAAGGTACCGTCGGCCAGGAGGCCGGCCTTTTTGAGGAACGTCTCGCAGGCCGCCACGCCGTCCTCCTCGTACACCAGCATCGCGGTGTGAACCGCGTCCAGCCAGGCGTCGAACGCCGTCGCTTCGGGGTCCACGTGGCCGCGCCCGCGCCGCCGTTGCGGCTCCAACAGCACCACGTCGCTCCCTTTCTTGCTGACGACCCGCCGCGCCACCAGGTCCCGCTCGACGTCCAGCCCCAGCGCGAGCGCCAACTTGCGCGCCTCGTCAGCGGGGAACTGGACGGCCTTGAAGGCGTCCCACGCCATCAGGACCCAATCGGTCGGCGGGTCGAACTGCACCTGGCGGCCCAGGAGCAGCCCACGCTTGCGCAACTGGATGACCTCCTGCCGCGCCAGGTCGAGCGCCGTCTCCGGGCGCAATGGCCTGGGCTGCCCCGTGCGCTCGTCTATCTCGCGGGTGAGCACGGGCCAGTGACGGGAGATGACGGAGAGCACCGGCCCAAACGTGCTGAGGTACAGGTCCACACCCGCAATGCCCCGCGCGGCAAACTCAGCCGCCTTCTCGCGCGCCACCCGCCGCACCTCCGGCGCAACGTCGTCCCACCAGACGTGATGCGTGATGCGTAATGCGTAATCCGTCTCCCCTGCTCCCCCGCTCCCCGGCTCCCAGGCCCCTCTTTTGCGGCAGGCCAGCAGGATGGTGCTCTGGGCGGCGTTCTTGTGGGCCTGGTGCAGCGAGTGCTCGCTTTCGGTGTGGACGGGCCAGGAGGATTCGACGGTGAACCCGGCGCCGATGAGCGCGGTGGCGAGCGTGTCCCAGGCCTCGACACGCTTGTGGGTGAACATAACGGTGAGGACGCCGTCGTCGCGCAAGACGCGGTACATCTCGCGGAAGGCGGCGGCCATTTTGTGCTCATAGTCCTGCTCGGCCAGTTGACGGGAACTCACCCCTCTCCCCCGCCCCCTCTCCCCGCGCGGGGAGAGGGGAGCGAAGCGGGCGGGGTTGGCGACGGCTTCGGCGTCCTTGTCGGTGAGTGGGGCGGCGAACCAGTCGGGGTAGAGGTGGCCGGCGGTGCGCTTGAGCCAGACGTAGAAGAAGTCGGAGAGTTCGGCGTACATGACGTTGTCGTAGTAGGGCGGGTCGGTGACGATGGCGTGGATGGAGTTATCGGGGATGGTGGAGAGATCGGCGGCGTTGCCCTGGAGGATGGTGAGCGGGCCGCGTTCCAACTGCTGGCCTTCCAGTGTGGCCTGGGGGAGCGCCAGGAGTTTGGCCATGTCGCGGTAGGCGTCGGCCACCTGGCCAATACACCAGGGGAGCAGGTTGGCCGAGGCGTCGAACTCGGCGTGGCTCCAGACGAAAGCAAAGTCGTGGCGGTCGAAGACGCTGCGGATGCCACGCCCGGGGTCAAAGCGGCAGGCGCGGTTATTGTAGATGACGGCTTTGTCCATCATGATGCCCAGGTACGTCTCCACCGCCGTGGCACGTTCGGCGTCCAGTGCAGCACGCATCTGGGGGCGCAGGTCGCGCAGCGTCTCAACGAAGGTGCCCAGCGCCAGCAGTTGGCGCGGGGAGAACATGTCGGCCCAGGTGGGCATGCCATAGCGCATCGGCTCGGCAGTCTTGAGGCCCTCGGGGATCGGCTCAATGGGGATGACGTCCTCGGCCTCCCAGCGTGGGCGGAGGCGGGCCAGTTCCGCTTCGGCGGCCGTGCAGGCGGCCAGGTCTGCGGGTGTGGAGGCGCGGAAGTCAAACCCACCGCGCCGCTTGGCGGCCACGGCGTAGAGCATCTGGCCCATGCGCCCGGCTTGCGCTTCGGCCTTGATAGTGTCGCCGTCTATTGTCTCGCCGGTCCAGGGGGAGCGGGCCACGCCGCGGGCGATGGTGCCTTCGTCGGGGTTGAACGCCCTCCCCCCTCCCCCCTCCCCTCTCCCGAATTCGGGAGAGGGGA
>Ga0315296_10002609_pt1 | contig 15337 bp, 11 predicted proteins | sample YL17G14_18_MG_FD_203921 | JGI IMG/M metagenome (GOLD analysis project Ga0315296, IMG submission 203921) | Sediment microbial communities from Yellowstone Lake, YNP, Wyoming, USA - YL17G14_18 | ecosystem: Environmental > Aquatic > Freshwater > Lake > Sediment | place: USA: Wyoming | collected... | reverse complement strand
ATGTGAGGACACTGCAATTCAACTGTCCAACCTTAGGAGGCGAATTCAGTGCTTAGAGTTGCCGTAGATGTTGGTGGGACATTCACAGATGCAGTCGCGGCAACAGATAATGGCGATCTTCTTGTTATGAAACTGAGAAGCACACCCGACACGCCGGAAGAAGGTTTTCTCTCATCAGTCAACGACCTGCTGTCTGCAAACAACATTTCCGCCTCCAGTGTATCTGCCGTCGTTCATGTCGGGACAATTGGCACGAACCTCTTTCTCGGCCAAGTCGGATTGAAGTTACCAAAAGTGGCGCTCATCGCAACAAGAGGATTCAGAGATGTCCTGGAAATCGGAAGACAGAACCGACCAGAACTCTACAACGTGTTCTTCAAGAAACCCACACCTCTGGTACCGAGACGATATCGACTCGAAGTATCCGAGAGAATTGATTCGGACGGAAAAGTTCTGAAAGAGGTTTCTCATGAGGACTTGAAGAGCGTCACAAGCAAGTTGAGAGCCGAGGCTGTTGAAAGCGTGGCTGTGAGTTTCCTCAATTCCTACCTTAATCCCGTGAACGAGAAAGACGCACAGGAATTCCTGGGACGCGCCTTGGCTGTCCCAATCTTCGCGTCTGTTGATGTTGATCCGGAGCATCGCGAGTATGAGCGAGCCAGCACCACAGTGGTGAATGCCGTTCTCGCTCCTATTGTCTCAAGATATCTCGAAGCGGGTGAGATGGGATTGCGATTGCAAGGCATCTCCTCCGGTCTGCAGATTCTAAGTTCGAGTGGCGGATTGGTGGATGTTGATGAAGCGAAAACCCGTCCCATCTTGACGGTAGAGTCGGGGCCAGCTGCAGGAGTAGTGGGCGCGGCGGAAATAGCGAGACTCTTGGCAATCAGACGCGCTATCAGCCTAGACATGGGCGGAACATCGGCTAAGGCAGGATGCGTAGTCGATTACGTCCCACTTGTTCTGCCTGAAATTGAGGTCGGAGGAAGAGTTCACATGGGCAGAACAGTGAAGGGCAGCGGTTACCCTGTCAGATATCCATCGATTGATCTTGCTGAGGTGAGTGCTGGTGGAGGAACGATCATCTGGGCTGATGAAGCGGGAAGCCTCAGAGTTGGACCGATCAGTGCGGGAGCCTCACCGGGACCAGCATGTTATGATGATGAAGGCCAAGATCCCACTATTACAGACGCAAACTTGCTCCTCGGCAGAATTGGCCCTGAGCTACTTGGGGGGAGATTTAGACTCAGTGAGGCTGCGGCAAGAGAGGCATTGGGGAGAGTTGCCAGAAAAATCGGTTTGGACATTCAGCAAACAGCCGCCGCTTCGCTGAAACTGGTCAATCTGCACATGGCGAAAGCCGTTCACATCGTGAGTCTCGAACGAGGCCTCGACCCGCGCGAATTCGCCTTAGTATCTTTTGGCGGAGCAGGACCAATGCACGCGGCTGACCTGGCCGAGGAAGTTGGAATCAATGAAGTGATCATCCCACCCTGGCCAGGACTATTCTCAGCCCTCAGCATGCTACTATCCGACATGAAATACACTTACGTCAAAGGAGTACTCGGCTCACTGAAAGAATTCCAAGATGATAAGATCGAACACCTATTTGATTCGATGACGAAAGACGCGCACGAAAAGTTGGCCAATCGTGGAATAGCGACTCAAAGTTCCTCAATTCTAAGAAGCATTGACTTGCGATACGCTGGGCAAGGTTTCGAACTCGAAGTCGAAGCAACAAACCCGTTCAGGAAAGAAGAAACCATCGCACGATTCGACAAAAGACACGAATCGATCTATGGTTACAGCCAATCTGGCGAAGACATTGAAGTCACAGCTCTCCGGTTAACGGTCGTTATACCTGTACAGAAGACCAAGTTGGGCGCTTCTTCCACGACTCATCGGAAAATGGAGAATACTGCAAAATCACGACGGAAGTGCTGGTTCAGTGGGCAATGGTTCGACACGGACGTGTATTCGCGCGATCTTCTGCCGGCAGGGTCGGAGATTAGCGGGCCTGCAATTGTCGAAGAATACGACTCCACTGTTGTTGTTCCTCCCAATTGGGAGTGCGAAAGCGGCGACGCGACCTGTCTGATACTTAGGAGGAGTGCAAACTGACGAGTGACAAGCTCGTCGTTGAGGTAGTGAAGCACAGCCTGACGTACATCTCGGAGGAGATGGGAGTTGCTCTCAGAAAATCGGCGTATTCCCCCAACATTAGGGAAAGAGCGGATCACAGTTGCGCCGTGCTCGACCTCAAAGGCAGAACGATAGGCCAGGCGGAGCACATTCCTGTTCACATCGGATCCTTTGCGCTGGGCCTAAAGAACACTCTCGAATATCTTCAGAGAGAAGATACAAGAATCGACCCTGGCGACATGATCATCGTTAACGACCCATACATTTCTGGGACTCACCTGAATGACGTGACACTCATTCGCCCGGTCTTCCTGGCTGAGCAGCTTGTTGGTTATGCAGCGAACAAAGCCCACCACGTCGATGTGGGTGGCATGACTCCGGCAAGTATCAATCCGTTCGCGAAGGAACTCTCTGAGGAAGGAATCGTAATTCCCCCCGTGAAATTGATGGAAAAGAACGCCCTTCGAACAGATATCGTCGAAACTTTCTCGACGAACACTAGAATGCCGAAAACAACGCTTGGCGACCTCAGAGCCCAAATGGCGGCGAACCTCCTTGGCGAGAGGAGGATCCTTGAGCTCGTCACAAAGATCGGCAGAAACACATTTTGGGACGCGTGCGAGACGCTACTCGATCAAACTCAGCAACTCGCTCTCTCAGCCTATGCGAAAATGCCCAAAGGAACATGGAAAGGCGAGGATTACGTGGAACTCGACGACGAGCTACTGACGATTCGCGAGACCGTAAGAATTCATAATGAGGGTGTTGATGTGGATTTCACGGGAACAGCGGCGCAGGTTCACGCTCCGCTTAACGCTGTCTTGGGAGTTTCAACGGCAGCTGTGACTTTCGCGATCAAAACTCTAATGCCAGAAGAACTTCCAATCAATGATGGCTTCCATCGCACGATCCACCTGACAGCGCCTGAAGGAACACTCGTTAACCCTTCAAGGCCTGCGCCTGTTGCGGCAGGTAACCTTGAGACAAGCCAGCGTATTGTTGACACAACCTACCAAGCCTTGTCAGCCGTGATGCCCGACAGGATACCGGCCGCGTCGCATGGATCGATGAACAATCTGATGATGGGAGGAACTCATCCCGAGAGCGGAAGACCGTGGGCGTTCTATGAAACGATCGGAGGTGGTTATGGTGGAAGACTTGGGGCTGATGGTGTGGAAGCTGTGCAAGTCAACATGACGAATACGATGAATACTCCAATCGAAGTCATGGAACACTATTACCCTCTACGTTTCGAGACCTACGAGATACGCGAGGGAAGTGGCGGTTTGGGCGAGTGGAGGGGAGGCATGGGAATCGAAAGAGCATTCACTGTCAAGGCATTCGTTCAGATCACTGTTCTGGGTGATCGTTCCCGGATCCCACCTCACGGTTTTGGTGGAGGTCTCCCTGGTCAACCATCTGAATATTATGTCGTGAAGCGGAACGGACAACGAGTTCACCTCAAGTCGAAAGATGCTACCGTCCTTGAACCAGGTGACACACTCGTGATTCACACCGCCGGAGGCGGAGGATACGGGAACCCCCTGAAAAGGACGACTTCCCTCGTCAAGAGAGATATCGAAGAGGGCTACATCACCGAAGAACAAGCAAGCAAAGCCTACGCACAGTGACCCATCATCAATTGGCTGGGCTGAACCAAGATAATACGCGTCCGCTCGTAACTTTCGATTCCGGTTTTGGCGTGTCAGCCTTATATCGCATCCGAGGCCGCGTCTCGCAGAAATAGAGGCTGGTTCGATCTGGATATCATAATCGGACTTCTACTCAGTCTGCTCGGGCTATTTGCGGGCTTTCTAGGGGCATTGGTAGGCGTGGGCGGAGGGGTCATTGTAGTTCCTATCCTGATACTACTCTTCGATCTCAATGCGCAACGAGCAGTAGGCACAAGCTTGTTAATGATCGTCTTCACCGCTCTGTCCGCTACCTTCGCATACATCCGCCAAAAGAGGATAGACTGGAAAATTGGCCTCATGGCTGCAACAACGACAGTACCTGGCGCCGTGATTGGGGGATTTGCGACGAAGTATGTTCCGTCGAGGTTCCTGTCGATCATTCTCGGCGTAACTATTTTTCTCATTGCAGCTGCAATGCTTCGCCGCTCGTACAGAACCGGAAAGGTTGCAACGGTCGTTGCGCACGGTCCTCAAGCTAGGAAAGGAGTCTGGGCAAGGCGGATAGTGGACAGTACGGGGAAGCTGTTTGAGTATCATGCAAAAATCTACTCGGGATTGGCATTTCTATTCTTGGGTGGGCTGGCATCAGGGTTTCTAGGAATTGGTGGTGGCTTGATTGTGGTCCCCATTTTCGTTGCTATGGTTGGCCTGCCAATGCACATAGCGGTAGCAACTTCGATGCTTACGATGATATTCACGTCGATCGCGGGCGTCTCTACGCATATTCTGCTGGGGAATGTGCTGGTCGACTATGCGGCACCTCTCGTCGTCGGGATTTTGATAGGTGCACAACTTGGAGCCAGAACCGCAAAACAGCTCAGATCAACTGGGCTTGAAAGGGTCTTCGCGGTTGCAGTCCTTCTGATAGGAATCGTACTCATAATCAGGCAGCTGATGGGAATCTAGTCTTACTTCAAAGTCCGAGTGCATATGCGGTTTGATACCTAGAGGATGCTGCGGCGCTCATCACTCTCGATCGCCAGTCGTAGTGAACAGCGGTCAACCTTCCGTTTGACCAGTCTCCCTCCATGACGGTTCTGTGTCCGCGACTTTTGAGTTGCCTTACAACATTGTCTGGTATTCTGCTCTCCAGGTGGAGGCTCCCGGGATGTGCATCCCGAGGATAAAATGAACTGGGGAAGTGCGAGGTGTGGAACGAAGGAGCATCAATTGCAGCCTGGAGATTCATTCTGAACTCAACGAAATTGAGAAAGAACTGCAGCGTCCACTGATCCTGCTGGTCTCCTCCTGGAGTGCCAAAGGCCATTAGAGGACCATGAGTCGACGTGACGAGAGTTGGTGAGAGAGTTGTTCTCGGTCTCTTGCGCGGCGCGACACAGTTCGGGTGATCTGGATCCAAGGAGAACATTTGTCCACGAGTTCCCAGTGGGAAGCCCAATCCTTCAATCACAGGCGAGCTCCAATTCCATCCGCCGCTGGGAGTTGCTGAGACCATGTTCCCTTCTGAGTCCACGGTATCAAGATGTGTCGTGTCTCCTTCGGGCTTGCCTTTGACTTTTCTTCTAGAGGTTTTGCGTAACTCGCCAGGCTGAGGTTTCAGCGACGCTCTCTTCATCTTGATCAACGTTCTTCTGGCATCCGCATAGCGCTTGGACAAAAGCTCCTCAAGTGGTACGTCGGCAAACAGTGGATCCCCGTAGTATCTTTCCCTGTCTGCAAATGCAAGTTTGGAAGCCTCGGTGACTATGTGAATGTAGTCTGCAGAGTTGTGTCCCATTGATTTCAGGTCGTAGCGTTCAAGCAATCGGAGCTGTTGCAGGAATACCGGACCTTGACTCCATGGCCCACATTTGTGGACGATAAGGCCAGCATAATCTACGTGAACTGTGTCCTCGACTCTCGTCTCGTAATCGGCGAAATCATCCAAGCTGAGCAGTGAGGTGTGCGGCTTGCCCGACGCGTCTTTCGATTGATGCGTCGTGGCAAAGTCAACTATCTTGCGGGCAATCTCCCCACGGTAGAAGAGATCCCTTGCCACTCCAAGCGCAGCCTCTCTGTCATTTCTTCCTGACTTTTCAGCATTCACTAGACTTCTTAGCGTGTTTGCCAGATCGAATTGTCTTAGAACCTGACCAACATCCGGGACTCTTCCTGCAGGCAGGAAAATCCGGGCAGTGGTCGGCCATTCCTTTGAATATCTCTCTGCGTGTTGACGAATGTTCCGCTGCAGTCTATGGTAAACCGGAAAGCCATCCTCGGCCAATCTTACGGCCGGCTGTACGACTTGAGAAAGGGTCATCGTTCCGAAGCGAGATAAGCATGTGATCCAAGCATCGAACGATCCTGGAACCATTGCCGGTAGGAATCCGTCGCCTGGGATCAGGTCGATCTTCTCTTTCTGGAAGTATTCGAGTGTGGCTGCTTTCGGAGCTGTACCCTGACCTGATATCGCGAACACTCTCTTCTCCCGAGCCGAATAGACAAGGATCGGAGTCTCGCCGCCGATTCCATTCATGTGCGGTTCAACGACGTGCAAGGCAAGGCCTGTTGCCACGGCTGCGTCGATTGCGTTTCCGCCAGCACGGAGTATTTCGAATCCAGCCAGCGTTGCAAGGTAGTGAGAGGACGTGACGCAGCTATGCGTCCCCATAATTACTGGGCGGGTCTCTGACAATCATAACCGGCCTCGGTTTCCGCTATCCAATGTAAGTCGCGGTATTTACGATACGTACATAAAGAAGTATTACTTGACCGATGTTTTCGTTTACAAACGTAGTACAAACGCAGGAAAAGGATGTTACGACAGATGCGCACATTAATGCTCTGGTTCGACGAGATTGGAAAACAGGATGTCCCACTTGTTGGCGGCAAGTCAGCAAGTCTTGGTGAGATGACATCAAAGACCAAGGTACCTGTCCCATATGGTTTCGCACTTACCGCCGATGCTTACAGACTCTTTCTCAGCGAAAATCGACTGGAAAAGAAGATTGCAGAAGCGCTCAGCTCGCTGAAAGACGCGAATGACACCGCAACACTTCAGAAGGTCGGCGCAGAAATACGGAAGATAATCAGTTCCGCTCCCATGCCCAAAGAACTGGAACGGGAAATAGTACAGGGCTACGAGGAGCTGGGCGCGCATGAAAAGGTCAAGAATCCTTTCGTCGCGATTAGAAGCTCAGCGACCGCAGAAGATTTGCCTGATGCGAGTTTCGCTGGTCAACAGGAGACCTTTCTCAATATTTCGGGCGCGAGCGAAGTTGTGGCCAATGTGAGAGAATGCTATGCTAGCTTGTTTACGGACCGAGCCATCTTCTACCGAGTGCAGAAAGGGTTCAACCATCTGGACGTGGCCTTGTCTGCTATAGTCCAGATGATGTGTTATTCCGAGTCCAGCGGGGTCATGTTCACTATGGATCCCACTAATGGCGATGACTCCATGGTCACGATTGAAGCTGCCTACGGACTCGGAGAATACGTGGTGAAAGGTAGCGTGACACCGGACGATTATTACGTAGACAAAGGAACGCTCAAGATAATTCGCAAGGGAATAACAACCAAGACGATAATGCTCGTCCAACGACCCGACGGAGGAACCGAAGAAAGACAGGTTCCAGAAGAACTGAGAGAGAAGCAGGTTATTCCGGACGACAAGGTCTTAGCCCTCGCAAAGTACGGACTCGCAATTGAGGAGCATTACGGTAGGCCCATGGACATAGAGTGGGGCCTCGACAAGCAGACTGGCAAGCTACTCATACTCCAAGCGCGCCCCGAAACCGTATGGTCCCTCAAGAAAAGCCGCATCGAGCAGAAGCAGGCAATGGAGACGAGCAAGAAGATCCTGATCAAAGGATTGCCCGCTTCACCAGGAATCGGCGCCGGCAAAACCCACTTCATAGCAGCAGTCGAACGCATCAGTGAATTTCAAGGCGGCGAGATTCTTGTAACTCAAATGACGGCACCTGACTGGGTTCCCGCCATGAAAAAGGCGAAGGCCATCGTAACCGACAGTGGAGGCATGACGTGCCATGCCGCGATCGTGAGCAGAGAACTCGGCATACCTTGCATCGTCGGAACCAAGACCGGAACCAAGGTCCTACCTTCCGGGATGGAGGTAACAGTTGATGCGACGAGCGGCGTCGTATATGATGGAATCATCCAGGAAATCACAAGCACGCAACAGCAAGCGGCCGCAGTTGCCAGCGGACCAGGATTCATGGACGCACCTGTTACCGGAACAAAGATCTTCGTCAACCTAGGTGAACCAGAACTCGCGGCGAAGGTGGCTCAGCTGCCTGCTGACGGCGTTGGTCTCCTCCGCATGGAATTCATCGTCAGCGACCACATAAGAAAACACCCGATGTGGCTCATTGAGACCAAGCATCCCGAAGAATTCGTCGACCGACTTGCCGAAGGGCTTGCGACGTTTTGCAGAGCATTCTTCCCAAGGCCCGTTGTGCTCAGATTCAGTGACTTCAAGACGAATGAGTACGCGAAATTGGAGGGTGGAGAGAAGTATGAAGCCGCAATAAAAGAAGCAAATCCACTGCTCGGATTCAGAGGGGCATCACGCTACACGGACCCTAAGTTCGAGCCCGCGTTCAGGTTGGAAATTGCAGCAGTGAAGAAAGTCAGAAATGAGATGGGTTTGAAGAATCTGTGGTGCATGATCCCCTTCAACAGAACTGTAGACGAATTTGTAAAAGTCCGAGATTTGCTGCGTCAAGAGGGGTTGAAGCAGGATGACGACTTCAAGCTCTGGATCATGGCGGAAGTTCCGAGCAACATAATCTTGGCCGATGAGTTCTGCAAGGCGGGAGTTGACGGATTCTCAATAGGAAGCAACGACCTCACTATGCTAATCCTAGGCGCAGATAGGGACAACGAAGTTCTAGCTCCTCTGTTCGATGAACGGAACTTGGCAGTGAAACGAGCCATCAAGAGCCTGATAGAGACTGCCCATCAATACGGAAAGACGGTTAGCATTTGCGGCCAGGCCCCCAGCGTCTACGCGGATTTCACAAAATTCCTAGTCGAATCTGGGATTGACAGCGTCTCAGTCAATCCTGACGTCGTCGCTCAAACAAGGAGACTTGTAGCGCAAGTTGAACAGAGAATTCTGCTGGAGAGAGTCACCGGGAAAAAGTGAAGTTTCCGAGTAGCATGCCTTTGAAGCTGCCCGCGGGCTAACTGTAGTTCCACGCTATTCTTACACAGCTTCGGCATCTTACCTGAGCTACCTGCTCGAAGGCGTACACGAACTCCAATCCCGCGCTGCCGCAAACCGGGCAAGTAGCTTGCAATGCTCTCGTTGCCCCAGGCATCAAATCCGTAATACAATTAAAGGATACTCAGTATTACCTTCTTGTCATGAAGCAAAGATACAGTATGACGTTAGACCCCGCGCTCATGCATAAGATCGACTTGTTGGTAGACGGGACGAGATTCACGAATCGCTCTGAGACTGCGGAGTTTCTGCTGAAACTTGGAATTGAACAGTTCCGCCCGGAACGAACCGCGCTGATCCTATGCGGTGGTCTCGAGACGAGGGTTAGACCGAGCTCCTTCTCCACCCCCAAAGCACTCTTACCCATAGGATATCAACCACTCCTCGAATACCAGATCGAATATCTGAAGCGCTATGAGTTCGACAGAATCATACTCGCGATCGGCTACTTACAGGAACAGATCGTGCGATATCTCGATGAACATAAGCTCGGCATACGTCTGCGCTACAGCTTCGAAAAGGAACCCTTAGACACCGGAGGAGCCATCAAGAACTCCGAAGCTCTCATCGGTTCTGATTTCCTCGCGCTCAACGGTGATGTAATCTTTGCAGGGCTGGATCTTGACAAGTTAATCTACACACATAAGAAATCCAACGCGGCAGCGACCATAGTCTTGGCAAAATCAAATACGCCTACAAGGTTCGGAGCCGTGGAACTCGACAATGAGAACAGGGTGATCAGCTTTGTTGAGAAACCTCGCAAACAACCAGCAGGTGAGGCTTGGGTGAACGCTGGAGTGTATGTGATACGTCCATCGGTTTTCGCGAAAATACCCAAAGCTAAACGAATTTCGCTTGAACTTGATGTATTTCCCAAGCTCATGCGTGAGGGAACAATCTCGGGCTACAAACATGATGGATACTGGGCTGATGTCGGAACGCCAGAGGACTACTTGCGTGTCCAGAAGGACCTTCTAACAGGCGTCTTCAAACCCCGAGAAGCAACTGCCAACAACACATAGTACCTATCTCGAATCATATTCCAGGCTATGAGAGCAACGGGACTCTGCTCTTCAGATCCTTCAGGATCTCAGCTTGATTAGCCTGACCTAGCTCACTAGAAAGCTCAGCCCTAACTTCACCTTCAGTTTCTATTTTTTCAGGAGCCTTCTCTCCGACAAGCGCTTCGAACAGCTTCCGCCAGGTTACTGGCGTGAGTTTAGGAGGTTGATATTCAGCCAGTGTGCAGGCAGCCAATGTCCACGTCCGCGCCACATTCGCGATGTTGTAACCTCCACCACCAAAAATCACTAGACGCCCTCCTGTCACCTCATCTGCTAGGTTGCGCGCGACCTCCACAACCTCCCGATATGTTCGGGTTGTGATCTGCAAGTGGGCGAGCAGATCGTTCGCGTGAGAATCTGCTCCGCATTGCAGCAACAGCATTTGAGGCCGATACTTCCGGACTGCTCGGGGCACGATTTCTTTGAATAGGTCTAGGTAGATCTCATCGTTAGTAAAAGGTGGGAGTGGTACGTTTATCTTGAGACCCACGGCCTTTCCTTCACCTACTTCTTGTGTGAAGCCTGTCCCAGGGAACAGGTGGTGACCGTCTTCGTGGAAGTCGATGTCCAAGACGGCCGGATCCGAGTAGAACCCGTACATTACGCCGTCCCCATGATGCGCATCCACGTCCAAGTAGAGGATTCTTTCCAGTCCGTAGTTCTTCTTCAGATAGGCGATCGAAATCGCGGGGTCATTGAATATGCAGAACCCTGACGCACGGTCGGGATGCGCGTGATGCAGCCCGCCCGCTATGTTCATCGCGTAAGTTACCTTCCCCGACATGACCAAATCGACTGCTGCTAGTGAAGCTCCCGCGGCCAAGGCGGACGCCTCATAGCATCCTTTGAACGCAGGCGTATCACCCATGTCAAGAAATCCCGACCCAACCTCACTCATTCGTTTGACCAGTCTGATGTATTCATCATTATGGAATAGGAGAAGATCCTCACGCGTCGCTTCCCGCGGAGGCGCGACCTTCACGTTCTCTGCGTCAAGCAATCCGACAGCTTTCATCAGCTCGTATGTCAACTTCAACCTAGTCGGCTTGAGGGGATGAGTGGGTCCGAAGTCATACTGCTGAAAAGCCTCGCTATAGATGATACCTAAAGTCTGTCTCATCGAGATTTCAGCTCCGAAACAATGTTATTGGATCTCGGAAAGCGCCTCCAAGACTGCTTTCAGAGTAACCCGCGTATTCTCTCCGAGGGATCGATGTTCAAAGGCCTGCAACCATCCGGTCTCTGTTAGAACATCAGAGACGACTTGCGCGGAGGCTGCTTCGACATTCCTGTATTTAGCGAGAGCGAAGATCGCTGACGTCTCCATGTTGACTGCCAAAACACCATCACTCTTGAACTTGCGGAATTTCACGCGAGTCTCTCTGTAGACTCCGTCAGTAGACCAAACTGGACCAACTTGATGCTTTATCTTCCGTCGGTCTAGACTCTCCGTCAGCTTTTCTCGTAATCGTGTGGAAGACTCGACATTGGTTTCCGAAGGAAGATAGTGGTGAGAAGTCCCCTCGTCACGAATCGCTCGCGTGACGACAACTATGTCGCCTGGTTGCATGGAGGGTTGTAGACCTCCGGCGATGCCGACTTCGAAAATCATCTTTGCTCCACAAGCAATCACTTCTTCCAATGTCATGGTCGCCGCAGGTGCGCCTATCCAGAAACGTCCGAGTCCAACCTCGACATCGTTAAAGCGCCCAACACAGAATGGCTGCGCATCACCGTAGGTCCACCATTTGACGGACCTGCCGCGAATCAACTTCTTTGCGTAGTCGTAGGTGCTTCTCTGGTAGGTCATCAAGAGGCGTTCGGGAACGGTGATGCTTCCCGCTTTGAGCCCTCTGTTTTCTGCAATGCTACGAATGAAGTCTCCAGGTGTAAAGACGCATTCGTCGTCGTTCAAGGATTCTCTCTTCGTAATTGGGGCGTTCTCGGTTAAGTTGTGCAAGTTCGTTGTACATCATGTTTCTGGCGATTGTCCTGATGGTCATTCGAGTTTTTCATGGACCCAAACTTAAATATTCCATATGTTATAACCACGAAACGGTGTTAGAATGTGCTACACTCACCAGATACTTTCAAGCTCTCCATAACCGAAAAGGCAGCTGAGAAAGTGAAGGCAGCAATAGAGAAAAAAGGTAAGAGTGATGCAGCGCTACGGCTGTATGTTGCGGGAGGCGGCTGCAGCGGGTTCCAGTACAGTCTTGCCTTCGATAAGCAGAATGGCGACGACCATGTGATCGAAGCACATGGAGTCAAGGTCCTAGTCGACGATCAAAGCGCCCAGTACGTTGATGGCTCCGAGATCGACTATGTGGAATCCGTCATGGGCGAAGGATTCATGGTCAACAACCCGAATGCCACAGAGACATGTGGCTGCGGACACTCATTCAAACCCAAGTAATCAGCCCCTACATCCCCAATCCTTTTTGCTTCTCCTGAGAACGACACTAGCAAGAGCCCTCGTCCCAACAAGACCAGTTTTGTAATCGCTAGCCCTGAAACGACATACGAAAACTCCCGCTCGAAATCAGAGTCAACCCTGACCTTCGTGACCTTTCAGCATGGCTCAATAGTTGAGGGAGGTTTTGACGTGACTGCATAAGCTACCCACGTCACACCGTCAACCTCCCCCGTAATTCGGTTGCTAATCTCCTCCAGCACATCCTCGGTGACTCTTGCCCAGTCAGCAGTCATTCCATCCAATGATTTGACTATACGCACAGTCACAATGTGGCCGAGCTCGCGCTGATCTCCGACAACACCTACAGCCATATCATCGCCCACTATCGCGAAAGTCTGCCACATCTCATCATAGAGTCCTCTGCGCTTCATAACATCCTCAACGATTGCGCTGGCCTCTCGACAGATGCGCAGTTTCCCATCTGTGACCTCGCCGATTATTCGAACTCCTAAACCGGGTCCTGGAAATGGGTGCGTTCCGACGATTGACTCTGGCAAGCCCAACTCTTTGGCAATCTTTCGGACTTCATCTTTGTAGAGGAACTTGAGAGGCTCTATGAGCTTGAACTCGGACCAAGCCGGAATCCCGCCTACATTGTGATGTGTCTTAATGCGGGATGCGGGGCTTCCTGTCCCAGCGCTTTCGATCACATCAGGGTAGAGTGTTCCTTGAGCGAGCCATCGGAAGGTTCCAAGCTTCTTACTTTCTTCATCGAAGACTCGAATGAATTCCTCACCGATTATTCTGCGCTTTTCTTCTGGATCAATTACTTCTTTCAAACGCTCAAGAAATCGCTTGGAGGCATCAACGTAGTGCAGGTTCAGTCTTAGGTCTTCCTTCAGTGCCTTGAGAATGGTTTCCGCTTCGTGCTTTCTAAGGAGCCCGTGATTTACGAAGATACACTGGAGTCTCTGACCAACAGCCTTCTGGACAAGTACGGCGGTTGTTGTTGAATCGACTCCTCCGCTCACAGCAGAGAGCACACGCCCCTCACCGACCTCGGATCGAATCTGGTGTACAGCCGTTTCGATAATCGATTGAGGGTTCCAGGAGGGTGAGCAACCGCTTATCCGAGTGACAAAATTTCTGATGATTTGGATCCCGTTTTGCGTGTTAGCCACTTCGGGGTGAAACTGAACGCCGTACAAATGCCGAGAGGCATCGCGTATGGCCGCTGTGGCACAGTTTTCTGAACTTGCAATAGTCTCAAAGCTTTGTGGAAGTGTTTCCGCAAAGTCTCCGTGACTCATCCAGGAAACAATTTTGTTTCCAATCTCCTTAAACAAGTCTGAGTGGTCCTTGATTTCGAGCGGGGTTTTCCCGTATTCGTGGCGTTTAGTCGCTTTCACCTTTCCCCCAAGCATCTCGACCATTAGCTGTAGGCCATAGCATATGCCGAGAACAGGTACACCTAGCTGGAAAATCTTGGGGTCACATTTTGGAGCGTGTTCATCGTAGACGCTTGCAGGGCCCCCTGAAAGGACAATGCCCTTGGCGTTCAGCTTGAGAAGCTCGTCTGGAGATATCGTGTAGGGCAGTAGTTCTGAGTAGACTTCGCATTCTCTTATGCGGCGTGTTATGAGGTGTGAGTATTGGCCTCCGAAATCAAGAACGACGATCAGTTCTCTCGGCATCGCCCATCAGTAGGTAATATCGGGTTTCTTAGATTAACGTTGTCGAAAGTCGACTTTTCACTTGATTCGTTTGAGGCCCTTGGGGTACCTGAGAGCTAGGTCGGCGTAGGCTTCCTTGTATTTGCTCCACACCTGCTTGTCTGCCTCCCCCACGTCTCGAATTACTTTCGCCGGGACGCCAACGGCAACCTTTCCATCGGGAATCGATTGACCACTTGTTACAACAGCACCTTCCCCGACTATGCTCCAGACGCCGACAGTTGCGTAGTCACTTATCACTGCTCCAACGCCAACCACGGCATAGTCTTTGACCGTGCAATTGTGGAGAAGCGCACCATGCCCAATCTGGACATGGTTTCCTACTTCGCATTTCTCATTGATACGCGCATGCAGAACACAGTTCTCTTGCACGCTTGTCATGTCGCCAATCACGATAGTGCCATAATCGCCTCGAATTCTCGCCCCTGGCCCGATGAAACATTGCGCCCCAATCTTGACATCACCCAAAACCTTCGCATCCTCATCAATGTACGCCGTAGGAGCAATAGATGGAATTCGTCCCTCGAACTCAAAGACGCCCAACCCAACTGCCCTCCGTCAGTATCCCCAGCTAGCCCGTGAATGTAAATCCCATGTTCGTTTTCCATTCTTCGCTCCAGAGAAAAACTCCAAGTGAGATTAGTGTGCGTAATCTGCTGGAACCCTGATATAGGTCCACAGGATTGGTGTTAGAAAGACACCAGCGTATGACATTGCTATCTCGATTTAGACAAGTCACAAGGAAATTCGGAGACTTAGCACAATCTGCGACAGCGCGTTATCGTTTGATTCGACCTGAACGGAATGAGAAAACTGAGCTAGGCTTCTGTTCGACTTGCGGGAATCCAATCACGTTGAGTACCCAAGGGGAATACTCATCATTTCACAACGCGGCGACATGTCGGTTAGTGAATCTTGCCTTGGTAGAGATGGAAGTCAGCATCGACCAAACGATACGTGTAGTCGTCTACCCGTATTGGGGTCCACTGAAGGGCTATTACTCGACGGCTGAGCCGTTAACGATTCACGTAGCTGAAGAGACGTATTCACATTTTCCGGAGTACATCATCTTCCACGAGACTAAGCATCTAGTGGACTGTCTA